>Ga0316204_10001440_pt1 | contig 64295 bp, 54 predicted proteins | sample 6monrhotite_MG_2_FD_205661 | JGI IMG/M metagenome (GOLD analysis project Ga0316204, IMG submission 205661) | Microbial mat bacterial communities from mineral coupon in-situ incubated in ocean water Damariscotta River, Maine, United States -... | ecosystem: Environmental > Aquatic > Marine >... | reverse complement strand
GATTGCTGATCCGCCGAGCGTTGGCAATAGACTCGGCGTTGTGCTCGCTAAGCCCGTACACCCAATCATCATCAAACCGATGATCGCTTGATAAATCGAGCACGATCGCATCGCCGAGCACTTCGACATAGGGCTCAGTCGCCCCATCGGGCACCGCGAGAATCACCACATCGGCATCTTGCGAAGCAACCACCTGCGGCGATGCATCGATCAACTCCATCTGGGTATCTTCCATCCCGGGTACAACCTGCCCAACCTGCGAGCGCGAAGCCGCGTAGCTCAGCTGCAAGTGTGGATGCTGTTTGATCAACCCGATCAGCTCGGTGCCGACATACCCACGAGCCCCGACAATCCCGACCTTCACCACCTGTTCATGCGCCACAATGCACCTCCGGCTGCTCTCTTTGAGCGGAAAAACTCGGCTCAACCCCCAGCGCATGACCAATCGCTTGATCAATCAGCTCATTGGATTCGAGCCCACGCCAATACACCACCCATTGCCCATCACGCTTCATCCCGTCGGCCCGCTGGAGATACCACCCGTTGACCGGGTTCTCGGCGCGCGATCGCCAAACGAGCTTTGGGTGCGCCTCGATGAGTTTGTTCCAGAGCGTCGCCCCGATCCCCGCGCCCTGCGCCTGGGCGGTCACCGCGAACTTGTCGAGATACGAGAACCCTTCGTGAGTCTCCACGATCGCCACCGCGGTATAGGGCGCGATCAACGCCTGGGCATCAGCGACCGAGTCAAGGTACCCATCGCAGAGCACCCGCCCGAAACTCGCTTCGAGCAAGGATTTGAGTTCGGTCTGATCGAGCGCATCGACCCGATCGACCGATTGGATCGACGCGCCCCGCCGAATCAGCGTCCCGCTGCCTTGATGCGTGAACAACTCCCGCGCCAGATGGCTCGGCTTGGTGATCGACACCGTTGCATGTTCGGGCAGCGAGCTGAGCAGCTCACCGATCTCGATGAGTTTGCGTGCCATCCCGCCCGAGACTTCGCCGGTGGAGATCAGGCGTTCCTGATCCTCTTCAAGATTCACGGCGGAAATCACCGAACCATCGAGCCCCAAGATCCCGCCGGTGCCGGTGAGGAACACCACCTTGCCCGGGCGCAGCGCCTGGGCCAATGCCCGCGATGCGGTATCGGCGTTGACATTGAGCAGCTGTCCGTCGGGCGTCACACCCAAAGGCGAGAGCACCGGGATGTACCCGGCTTCAAACGCATCACGCACCGGCGACAAGTTAACCTCGACCACGCGCCCAACATATCCGAGCCGATCAAAGTCATCGGGCTCGACCGTAAAAACACCCGACGAGATCACCCGCGCCCGCACCCCGTGCCCGTCGATGGCCTGGGCCAATCGTGCGCCCTCACGCAGGAACATCCGATGCGCCACGCCGAGCACCTGGCTCGTCGTCACACGGAACCCATCAACCCATCGGCTTTCGATCCCCTGCTCATCGAGCGCCCGCGAGAGCTGCGGGCCCCCGCCATGGACAACCACGGGCAGCATCCCGACATGTCCTAAGAACGCCAGCGACGACGCCAGATCATCGAGATCATCCTCAATCAACGCCCCGCCGACCTTGACCACCGTCGATCGCCCGGGTGCCGCTTTGGTATATTGGGCGAGGTACCGCTCGACCTCGCGCTTGCCGCCCAGGTTGTAGAGCAGATTCAAAAGAATATCCCGTATCATGATTTGCACACTCCATTCATGTGTCCGCCCACCAATGAATCACCAAACACGCGTTGATACACGCGGCAAACCGGCTCGAGCTCGTCAAGCTCGACGAACTCATCCGCCGAATGCGCCTGTTTGATGTCGCCGGGCCCGAGCACCAGTGTCGCGAGCCCGGCCCGGGCAAAGAGTGCCGCTTCGGTCCAAAAATCCACCGGCTCACCTTCATCGAACCCATACGCCTCAACCATCGCTCGGCTCGCCTGCCCCGGCGCAAGCGCCGGGGCTCGGAATCGATCTCGCCAGTGATACGAGCACGCGGGCTCGATCAATCCACGCAATGCCTCGACCAGTTCATCGACACACTGGCCCGCCTGCGGGCGCATCCCGAAAACCACCCGTGCCGATGATGCTGAGACATTTGGCTTGGTCCCGCCTTGGATCACACCGATGTTGAATCTCAGATCATCGGGTGCCCACTCGATCGCCCGGGCGCACCAGCACGAAGCTTGATGCAGCGCGTTGCTTGTCTGTCCATTGCCGAGCGAGGAATGCCCAGCCTTGCCCATAAACTCGATCTCAAAGGTCGCCACCCCGCGATGCGCCAGCACCGCCTTCCCATGCGTCGGCTCGGCCACAATCGCCTGTGAATACTCTTTATTTTGCTCCAAAAACGATCGCACGCATCGGCTCTGCCCGGCCTCTTCGTCGCTGGTCAAGAGCAGCGCCATCGCCCCATCACTCTCTTGTGCTGCGATGAGCATACACGCAGCCGCTCCCTTGATGTCACACGCCCCAAGCCCGTACGCCCGCCCGGATTCGACATCGAGCGCAAAGGGATCGCGCGTCCACGATTCACTCGTCGGCACCGTGTCGAGATGACAGTTGAGAACCGTTTCCGTCTGCCCTCGCGTCGCCAGTAGATTCACGCACCCATCGCCCAGGTCATCAATCTCCACCCGGCAACCACATCCACGGAGCACCTCGGCGCAGTACGAGAACACCCGATGCTCCGCGTCGATCGTCCGAGGCGGATTCTGTGTATCGCACCCCACCAAAGCCTCGATATGATTCAGCACCCGCCCAAGCATGTCGCCCCCTGACTCGATTGAGCACTCCGAGCCTGCGCCCCCATCAACGCCGACTGCCCATGAATCCGAATAAACCCGTCGGCATCGCCCGCCGACCAATCCGCGTGCTGGGCATAGCACGCCCCATCGCGGATCAACGCATGCTGCGTCCGAACCTCGATCGCATCGCACACCCCGCCGGCGGTCTCGATAACGACCTCGCCGGTGACTGATTGCTGGGTCGAGCGCACCATGCACTCGATATCTTCGCGCAAGGGCTCAAAGAACATCCCGCCGAACACCAGCTCCGTCCACCGCCGGGCAACGCCCGGCTTCATCTCATTCTGCGCCTTGCTCAGCACGAGTTCTTCGAGTGCTTTGTGGGCGACAAAGAGCGCTTCGAGCCCCGGGCATTCGAACACGATCCGCCCCTTGAGCCCAACGATGGTGTCGCCGGTGTAGATCCCGCGTCCGACGCCATAGGCTCCGAATCGTTCGTTGAGCAGTTGAAGAATTGCTGGGCCGACAAGCCCGACCCCATCGACCGACACCGCACGCCCACGATCAAACCCGATCGCCATACGCAACGCGGCGCTGGGCCAATGCTCGGGTGACTTGGTGAGTTTGCGGGCCTCTTCGCTCGGCGCACCCATCTGATCGATCTCCGAGCCCGACACCGTCACGCCCAGGAGATTCTCGTTGACCGTGTACCGCTTGGCCTCGACCGAAACATCAATCCCCCACGCCCGCAGCGCATCAATCTCATAATCCCGAGGCGAATCCGTCTGAATCTGAATCTCACGGATCGGCGCGACAATCGGCAGGGCACTCAACGAACGGATCGTCTGGTCGAACCGCACCTGATCGTTGCCCATCGCGGTGCACCCATGCCCCAACGCATCGCACCCACAATCATGGGCAAGCTTGACGAGTTCCTCAGCGATCACATACCGATCGGCGCACAAAAGCGGATACCGCCCCTGATACTTCTCCCCCCCCATCACCATCGGCGTGACGATCGAATCCCACAACGCCTGCCCTGCATAAAGCGTCACATGCTCGCACGCACCGACCTCCATCGCCCGCTCGTGGATCCATTGAACCCCATCGGCACCGACGCCGCCGGTGTCGACGAAGACCGTCACCACTTCCCACCCGCGTTCAATCAAGTACGGCACGCAGAAACTTGTATCAAGCCCGCCCGAAAATGCCAACGCGATTGTTTTTTTCTTTTTCATGTCATGCCTTCCCGTCAAGCCATTGTCTTTGTTCCGATGACCGCTGCCATCAACGCCTTCTGCACATGCAGCCGATTCTCCGCCTCATCAATTACCATCGAGCTGGGCGAATCCATCACCCCGTCCGTGGCCTTCACATTGCGCCTCGCGGGCAGGCAATGACTAAACACCGCGTCGTTCGTCAACGCCATCTTCGCCTCATCGACAATGAAATGGCGATAGGAATCCCTGATCGGTTTCTCCTTCTCCCAATCGCCGAAGAAATCAAGCGCCCCCCAACTCTTGGCATACACCACATCCGCCCCCTCATACGCAGATTCAATATCATGCGAAACACCGAACGACCCGCCAGAATCCGTTGCGTTTTGTGCGGCAAACCCCATATACCGCTCATCGAGCAGATACCGATCATCAGGGCACAGCAGCGTCACATCCATCCCAAACCGCGTCGCGATCATCGCCGCCGAGTTGGCCACCGCTGTATTGAGCGCCTTGGGGTGATAGGTCCAGGTGAGCACATACTTCTTCCCGCGCAAATCGCTCGTCCCGAACCGTTCTTGCAATCCCATAATGTGCGCCAGTTCCTGGCACGGATGCGTGATCGTCTCCATATTGACCACAGGCACCGTCGCGTGCTGGGCGAACGCGCGGATCACATGATCCTGGCGATCAATCGACCAGTCCTCAAACTTTGGGAACGCGCGGACCGCGATGAGATCGCAGTATCGGCTCAGCGCCCGGGCCGCCTCGCGGACATGCTCCTCAGGCTCGCCATCCATCACCCCACCATCACCAAACTCCATCGCCCACGCTCCCTTGCCCGGCTCGAGCACCACCGCGTGCCCGCCCATCTGCCAGACGCCGACCTCGAACGAAGTCCGTGTCCGCAGCGACGGGTTCATAAACACCAACGCCACCGACTTGCCCTCGAGCAAAGGCTGCATCGGCATCGCTTTGAGCTCTCTCGCATGATCGAGCAGCGCATCGAGCTCGCCCTTGCTCCACTCCTGGGTTGTGATCAGATTTTTCATACGCCCTCCCCGCGCAGCAAGGCACAGAGTTGACTGACAATCCGTTCGCTCGCTTTTGCGCTAGCTGTTGCCAAAAAAATCGTATCGTCGCCCGCAACCGTCCCGACCACGCCATCGGGCGGGCAGGCATCGAAGGCGCTGGCCATCATCTGCGCATGCCCCGGAGCAGTCTTCACCACCACCAACGACTGCGCCTTGGCCACCGATACCACATGTTCAATCACCAGCGATTCAAACCGATCCTGATCCGCCTTGGAATCCCCGCTTTGCCCAGCAATGGAATCACCAAGCCGATACCCATCGCGTCCCCGCACCGCGCCGATCGCCGCCAGATCACGCGAGACCGTCGTTTGCGTCACCTCCACCCCCGCCTTGGCCAAAGCCGATGCGATCTCATCTTGCGATGACACCCCACCGTGTCGCACAATCTCCCGAAGCAATACTCGCCGTCGTTTGTAGTCCATGCATGACTATACCCGCCCAAGCCTATTTATGCAACTGAACGCATAATTATTCTTCCCCCGCGACCCTGGTGACGAAAAACCCCGCCAGTACCATGCTGGCGGGGTCAATATGCACCGAGTTTTCTCAAAGGCTCAACCGATCATGGGCACCCGGCCGCAAACGCTGCGAGAAACGCCGAGATATCAAAGAAGTTAAACACCCCATCGGGCGAGAAATCCGCAGCCGGGTCTTCATTGGCAAATGCTGTGAGGAACGCTGAAATATCGAAAAAGTTGAGCGCTCCATCGCAGTTCATATCCACCGGGCAGCAGTCACTGACATCAGGCCCATAGAGCACCATCGAGAAATCAGCCCGAGGCGTGTACTGCCCCAGATCGTCAGGCGTACAACTGAATCCGCCGAACCAGAAGTTGCCCTGATGAAGACCATCTTTGTAAATCGCAAAGAGGTCGTCAGCGCCAAACCCGGCATCGGGAACACTGGTATCAATATCCCACTCCCAGGTCCCGTCGCCGTTGTCCACCGCGGTCCCGGCCGGCGAGCCGAATAACACGCCGATCGCGCGCATCGAATCAGCGAGATCGCCATCAATCACGCCATCACCATCAAGATCCGCGGTGCCGGGCTGGAAGAAATGAACACCCCATGCCCAATCAAAGTATCCGTCTCCATCGAGATCCGAATCAGGGTTGCCGTCAAAGTCACGATCGAGGGTAGCGATCGGAGCAAATACTCCCGGATTATTGGGGTCTTCCACCGCACTGTGCCCAAACGCAGCCCCTTGCAGATCACCATCCGAATCTCCGATTTCAAAGCTCAGCGAACTCGAAAACGAACCGACCAGATCAATATCTGCGGTGTAGCCCGTGAACGCACCCTCCCCGAAGACATTCCCGGGCAGATCAATAAACAGAATCGAAATCAATGCCAGCCGCGTGGACTGATTTTCCACTCGACCATTATCCGCATCCCAGAAGGCCCATTGCCCCCCAAGCCCAGGCACGCCGTCGCCGACACCATCTGAGTTAAGATCAACATCTGGATGCCCGGTGACCCAATCAATCTGGACACAATCCACAACGGTATCGAGTGCGATATCACCAAAGTCGAGCACTTCAATATCTGTTGCCAGCGAGGTGGTCCCCGCGTTGTCATCAAACCCAAAGAAGAACGAGGTGGTGAATCCTTGATCGATGCACGCCGTGCCCTCGGTCGATGACCAGATCGGTACGCTTGTCGCAGACGCTGCTGGCGAACTCTGCCCGTCATTGAGCAGTGTCACCACCTGCTCCCCCGTTGCCATGTTGTAATATATGTGCGCCGCTTGAATAACACGCCCAGAGTTGGGCACAAGAGCCGTTGGCGAATCGCCCACATCGGCGAAACAACTCGCCGCTCCTGCAGCCAGGCACAACGCGACAACATTCAGTTTTCCATTCTTCATTTCTACTACTCCTACTTCGAATCAAGCTACATGAAAATCGGGAAGCCTGCACACCCGAGCGGGTTCGCCCTCTATCCGCACACAAATTCATATGGTTGCATCAAACATCAACAATACGAAACACTTTCTATAATCTTCTGCACGCATGTAATAATATACAATCACAAAGAAAGTTGTGCATAAAAAAGCCCGGCATAACCGCCGGGCTCATTCATTCAACCACCAGAGCGAGATTAGGGACAGCCCGCTGCAAACGCTGCCAAGAATGCTGAGATGTCAAAGAAGTTGAACACCCCGTCGGGCGAGAAATCCGCAGCCGGGTCTTCATTGGCAAATGCTGTGAGGAACGCGGAAATATCAAAGAAATTCAGAACGCCATCGCCAGTCATGTCTGCCGTGCAAAAAATATCTGTATGCGGCCCATACAACCGATGCAAGAACGAAGCCGGAGGCGTATAGCCCTCTTCCTCACAGGCGAACCCACCAAACCAGAAGAAACCGGCATAGAGGATATCACCACCAGGGCCGCCAAATGGTGGAGCAAACATCGCAAACGCATCCTCTTGCCCATTCGCGGCATCGGACACGCCAGTATCGCGCACCCAAGTCCAGGTACCATCACCATTGTCCACCGCATTGCCCTCGCCAACAGCAAAGCTCACGCCGATCGGTAAAAATGAGTCGTTGATATCGCCGTCGATCACGCCGTCGCCATCAAGATCTGCCGTACCGGGCTGATAGAACCGCACATTCCACGCCCAATCAAAGAGCCCGTCCCCATCGAGATCGGAATCGAGCAATCCATCAAAGTCTCGGTCTGCATTGGCCACCGAAACCCCATCACCGATCCCGTCGGAGTTGGTATCCACATTGTTATGCCCGAACGCGGCTCCCTGCAAATCGCCATCGGAGTCGCCGATCTCGAATGTCAACAAACTCGAGAACGAACCCACAAGATCAACATCAACGGTGTAGTTCGTCAGTTGCCCATCGTCGAAGATATTCCCGGGCAGATCAGCGAGTGTAAATGTGATCAAAGGCAACCTCGTGCAGCTCTGCAAACTGCGTCCATTGTCCGCATCCCACCAGGTCCATTGCCCGCCAAGCCCAACCACGCCGTCGCCTACGCCGTCGGAATCCACATCGACATCACGATGCCCGCTCACCCAGTTGATCCGGACACAATCCACCACCGTATCGACCGAGATATCACCCCAGTCGAGCAGCGTCGCGCCGGTCGCCAGCGAACTCGTTCCCGCATTATTATCGAGTGCGAAGAAATACTCTGTGGTATACCCGGCAGCCTCGCATGGATTCTGCACCAAGGACGACCAGACCGGCTGACTCGAACCCGTATCCGTAGGCTGCGTCTGCCCATCGCCCAATATGGTCACCACCCGTTCGCCGGTCATGATGTTGTAATAAATATGCGAAGCCTGTGTCACCTGTCCAGAACTCGGCGAAAGCGTTGTCGGCGGCTGAGCACCCAACGAAACCCCGCTCAATCCACCAGCAACAAGGCACAATGCCAAATTATTTATTCTATTGTTAATCATCTTCGTTCTCCAAAGTTATAAACTCAAACTACTCCACCTACACACCCCGCTTAGGCACAACCATCTGTGATCGCCGACAAGAACGCTGAGATGTCAAAGAAGTTCAACTCACCGTCTTGATTAAAATCAGCAGAGAGATCCCCGGCCTTGTATGCCGCCAAAAAGGCAGATATATCAAAGAAGTTGAATACTCCATCTAGGTTAAAATCAGCGGGGCAATATACACCCTCGCCGGGCCCAAACAACTGTGCTTCAAAGTTTGCCCGAGGCGTGAAGTTCCCACCATCATCAGGAGTACACGAAAAACCGCCGAACCAGAATAACCCGACATGTTGCCCACCGAAATACATCGCAAACGCATCCTCCGATCCAGTCCCCGCATCTTCCGGCGATGTATCAATCTCCCATGTCCATGTCCCATCGCCGTTGTCGACCGCGACCCCCTCAGGATACCCAAAGGAAATGCCAATCGGTTTCATCGAATCCGCGAAGTCCCCATCGAGCACGCCGTCCCCGTCATGGTCCGCAGTCCCAGGCTGAAAGAATCGCACAGACCAACCCCAATCAAAGAGACCATCTCCATCAAGATCTGAATCCGGAAGCCCATCAAAGTCCAAGTCAACATTCGCGATCGAAACCCCGTCCCCGATTCCATCGCTGTTCGTATCGATGTCATTACTTCCAAACGCAGCCCCCTGCAAATCGCCGTCCGAATCACCGAGTTCAAAGGTCAACGAACTTGTAAACGACGAGCCCAGATCAATATCAGCCGAATACCCAGTGACGCTTCCATCACCAAAGATATTCCCCGGCAGATCAACAAACCGGAATGAAATCAGAGGCAATCGAACACATCGATCATTTCGCCCGTTCTCCGCATCCCAATAGGTCCATTCGCCCGCAAGCCCAGCAACGCCATCCCCGATCCCGTCCGAATCTGCATCAACATCATTGTGCCCGGTGACCCAATCAACATGGACACTGTCAACCACCGTATCGAGTTCGATATCGCCAAAGTCAAGCACGGTGACCCCGGTAGCCAACGAACTCGACCCCGCGTTATCATCAACAACGAAAAAGAATGATGTGGTCGAACCTTGCCCCTGCCCATCACACGCCCCCCCCGCCAACGAAGACCATACTGGCACACTCGTCCCGCCCGCCGCCGGAGATGATTGACCATCACCGAGCAGCGTCACCACCCGCTCGCCGGTCGCGATGTTGTAATAAATATGAGCGGCCTGAACAACAGGCCCAGCACTCGGCGAGAGCGCCGTCGGCGAATCCTCACCCATCGACAATCCACTCACAGAACCGACAGCAACACACAACGCACACGCATTCAACTTTGCATTTTTCATATCCAGAATCCTACTTCCATTTCTAAAACACGAGGCCTATTCAATCGGGCAGCCCCATTCCCGTGCGGGTCATTGCACATACGCAATATACACGACCGAGATGCACTCAACCATACAAATACACGAAATCTCTTTCGTTCTCCGCATATGCGCTATAAAACCGCCGTTCATGGGCACCCAGCAGCAAACTGAGCGAGAAACGCCGAGATATCCAAAAAATTGAGCGTTCCATCAAAGTTAAAATCAGCACCCAGATCACCAGCACTAAACGCCCCGAGGAATGCCGATATATCAAAGAAGTTGAGCGACCCATCATGATTAAAATCAGCACAACAACATACTGACCCACCCGGCCCAAACAACTGATGCTCAAACGAGGCGCTCGGCGTGTAGCCGTTCTCGTCGATACATGCGAGTCCGCCGAACCAGAAGAAACCGGCATGGAGGATTTCACCATCGGTATTGGGTGATCTGAAGAGTGCAAATGCGTCTTCCTGTCCGTTGGCAGCATCAAAATCACTGGTGTTGAGGTCCCATGTCCAAGTCCCATCGCCGTTGTCGATCGCGGCCCCCTCGCCCGCACCAAAGTTGATCCCAATCGTGTGCATCGAATCTGCGATATCGCCATCAATCTCCCCGTCCCCATCAAGATCACGGGTGCCCGGCTGAGCAAATCGAACCGACCAAGCCCAATCAAAGAGACCATCGCCGTCGATATCTGAGTCGGGGTTACCATCAAAGTCACGGTCAAGGGTCGCGATCGGTGCAAAGGTACCGGGATTGTTCGGGTCTTCGACCGCACTGTGCCCAAATGCAGCCCCTTGAAGATCGCCATCCGAATCGCCAATCTCGAAAGTCATCGAACTCGATAACGATCCAGCAAGATCAATATCTGCCGTATAACTTGTCAGCATTCCCTCACCATTGAGATTCCCAGGCAAATCAATAAACTGCAGCGAAACTAGAGGCAGCCGCGTCGAAACATTCGACTCACGCCCGTTATCCGCATCCCAATAAATCCATTCCCCACCAAGCCCAACAACGCCATCGCCAACCCCATCGGAATCCAAGTCCACATCATGATGCGCCGACACCCAACTGATATGCACCATATCAACCACCGTATCCAGAGCGATATCACCGAAATCAAGGCAGGTGATGTCGGATGACATAGTACTACATAAAGAGTTGTTATCTACGCCAAAGAAATACTCTGTCGTAAATCCTTCGTCGGCACATTGATTTCGAACCAGGGATGCCCAAATCGAATCCCCCGAAAGATCGTTCGCGGGGCTCGTAGCATCATGCAAATTGGTCACCACCCGCTCGCCGGTCGCCATGTTGTAATAAATATGCGCAGCCTGCACAACATGCCCCGAACTCGGAACCAATGCCACTGGCTCTTCATCCACCGCACCAAACGCAGCGCCCGCACTCATCACCAATACCAAACTCGAAACAACTACACTGTTCATCGTAAATCTCCTTACCTGTAAATAACACGCTCACGGCATGCAGAACTCACGGACACCCCGCAACGATGTCTGCAAGAAACTCAGAAATATCATAATAATTACACGACCCATCGCCGTTGTAATCACAGTTTGGATAAATCTGGAACCAACTTAAAAACAATGTGATATCAAAGAAGTTCAGCGACCCATCGCCATTGATGTCTGGGCGGCAAGTACTGCCCCCGCCCGGCCCGATCAACTGAGCCTCGAACGATGCGTAAGGCGTATACCCCGTCTCGCTGGGCTCGCATGAGAATCCGCCGCGTTGAAGTTGCCCATGTGGACACCATCCTGATAGATCGCATAGAGATCCTCGGAACCCGTCCCCGCATCAATCGGGTTCGTATCAATTTCCCATGTCCAAGTTCCGTCCCCGTTGTCAATCGCTGTCCCCGCCGGGGCTCCGAAGCTCATCCCAATGATCTCGCCCGGGGCTAAATCACCATCAATCTGCCCATCACCATCAAGGTCCTCAGTGCCCGGCTGAACAAACCGCACGCCCCAAGACCAATCGAACAACCCATCGCCATCAAGATCACCATCGGGCTCGCCATTATTATCGCGATCTTCATTGGCAACATTCGCATTATGAATCGCGGCCCCTTGCAGATCACCGTCCGAATCACCAATCTCAAAGACCAACGAGCTCGAAAAACTACTACCCAAATCAATGTCGGCTGTGTACCCAGTCAAAGACCCCGGACCAAATACATTCCCCGGCAGGTTATAGAACTGGAACGATATCAAAGGCAGCCGAGTCGATTGATTTTCCGCTCGCCCATTATCCGCATCCCACCATGTCCATATCCCACCAAGCCCAACGACTCCATCCCCAACCCCATCAGAATTGGTGTCAGTATCATCATGCGTGACCACCCAATCAATATGAACCATGTCAACAACAGAATCGAGCGCGATATCACCCCAATCGAGCGTCGTCACAGCCGTCGCCAACGATGTTGAACCACTCCCCTGATCTGCTCCATAAAAATAAGAAGTCGTAAACCCTTGGTCAACACAGGTGTTCCCCACCAGCGTCGACCAAATCGGCCCGCTGCTCCCAAACCCTGCCGGGGCGGACTGCCCATCACCAAGCAGCGTCACCACTTGCTCATTGGTCGCCAGGTTGTAATAAATATGTGCCGCATGCACCACCCGCCCAACGCTTGGCTCGATTGGCGTAGGTGACTGTTCAGCTTGTCCAAAGCAAAGGGTGCTCCCTGCTGCAACCAACACGGCGAATGCAATCTGTTCTCTATTTTTCATTTTTATCTCCATTCGTAAAAACCCATTTCCACAAAACAACACATCGTCAAAGTGCAAAGCACTCACTACGGACATCCAGCACTAAACTCCGCGAGGAACGCCGAGATATCAAAATGGTTGAATGCCCCGTCTTGTGTTATATCTGCACGCGGATCCATGTCCCGAAAGAACCTGATGAACAACGAAATATCGAAAAAGTTCAGCCGACCATCACCATTCATATCCGCCACACAGATCGCACCGCCCGGCCCAAACAACTGATGCTCGAACATCGCGCTGGGCGTATATCCATCACCCGGTTGACCGAGAGCGCAGTTGAACCCGCCAAACCAGAAGAATCCAGCATGTACGCCGTTGAGGTAAATCGCAAACGCATCCTCCACGCCGGTCCCCGCATCAACCACCGTCGTGTCAATCTCCCACACCCATGTCCCGTCGCCATTGTCCACCGCCACGCCCTCCGGCGCTCCGAAGTTCACGCCGATGCTAGCAGCATCGCCAAAGTCCCCATCGGGCACGCCATCGCCATCCGTATCAATCGTTCCAGGCTGAAAGAACTCGATCGACCAAGCCCAATCAAAGAGCCCGTCCCCATCAAGATCGCCATCGGGAATCCCATCGCCATTATTGTCTTCATTGGCAATATTGGGATGATGGAACGCCGCCCCCTGTGCATCGCTGTCTGAATCCCCAATCTCAAAGGTCAATGAACTCAAAAAACTGCCCGCCAGATCAACATCGACGCTATACCGCGAGAGGTTGCCCGCGCCAAGAATATTCCCGGGCAGATCAACAAACCGAAACGAGACCAAAGCCTGGCGAGTTGAAATATCAACCGCACGCCCGTTATCCGCATCCCACCATGTCCACTCGGCAGCGAGCCCAACAACACCATCCCCAATACCATCAGAGTCCGCATCAACATCATCATGCCCGCTCACCCAGTTGATGTGTACCATGTCCACAACCGTGTCCATCGCAATATCTCCAAAGTCAAGAAAAGCCGTACCACTTATGCACCCGTCTGAACGGTAGCAAGTGGTGCCGATGCCAACGAAATACTCCGTCGTATACCCCGCATCCGCACACTGATTCGCCACACGCGAAGACCAGATCGGTCCCCCCGTCCCATTCGCCTGCCCCAACGCCGGGCCATCATTTATCAGCGTCACCACCCGCTCGCCGGTCGCAAGATTCATATAAATATGCGCAACCTCAACCACATTCCCCCGGCTCGCCTCCAAAGCCACCAAAGGCTCATCCGCACCACTCGCCGCACCCGCGAGCAAACTCAAGCCCAACGCAACACTCGTCTCGATACCACATCCATGCTTCATTTTGAAACTCCCCATGCCTTCTACTTGCAAACTCAGAACGAGTTTGTATATGTTCCCGAAGAGGAACACCAAATATCCGTGCCCGGTTCCATACGGTTCCAAATAAAATTATTTACCGAGCAACCACTAACTTGTTGCTGCAATCGCCCGCCGCTCAACCATTTACAATCCTCACCGACCACCCATTTCTCCATTGGCTCTCAAGATTAATCACGATACAATACACCAGACCATCACGACCAATCCAAAGCGGAGTTCCAGAGATGACCACCAAATCAACAACCCACACCTCAATCTCAGGCCCAGGATTCAACCCAGATCCAACCCAGATCGACCCACACGCCGTCACCATCTCCGGGCTCGTCCTCGATACCTCCTATACACCCGACGAACTCCCGACTTCGCTCGTCAACTTCGAGCGCGATATCAACAACCCCGGCGAGTTCCCCTACACCCGAGGCTTATTCCCCCAAGGCTACCGAACCCGCCTCTGGACCATGCGACAGTTCGCCGGGTTCGGGTCCGCAGACGACACCAACGAACGCTTCAAGTACATCCTCGCGCAGACCAAAACCAAAACCGCTGCCAACACCGGGCTCTCCACCGCCTTCGATCTCCCAACCCTCATGGGTCGAGATTCCGACGACTGCCTCTCGCTCGGCGAAGTCGGCAAGTGCGGCGTCGCCATCGACACCATCGAAGATATGCACCGCCTCTACGCCGACATCCCCATCGACAAGGTCACCGTCTCCCAAACCATCAACGCACCCGCCGCCGTCATCTGGGCCATGTACCTCGCCATGGCCAAGCAACGCAACATCCCCTGGGACACCCTCGGCGGCACACTCCAAAACGACATCCTCAAAGAGTTTCACGCACAAAACGAGTTCATCTATCCCCCAGAAGCCTCCACCAAACTCGTCGTCGACACCATCGAGTTCCAATCCAAATATGTACCCAAGTGGAACTCCGTCTCCATCTCAGGCTACCACATCCGCGAAGCCGGCTCCTCGGCCACCCAAGAACTCGCCTTCACTCTCCGCGACGGCATGGAATATGTCGAAGCATGCCTCATCCGAGGCTTAGACATCGAAGACTTCGCCCCACGCCTCTCCTTCTTCTTCAACGCACACAACGAGTTCTTCGAAGAAATCGCCAAGCTCCGCGCAGCCCGCCGAATCTGGGCACGCATGATGAAGGATCGCTACGGCGCCAAGAACAAACGATCATGGTTCATGAAAACCCATGTCCAAACCGCAGGCTGCTCGCTCACCGAGCAACAACCCTACAACAACATCGTCCGCGTCGCCTACCAAGCCATGGCCGGCGTCCTCGGCGGGTGCCAATCACTCCACACAGACTCCATGGACGAAACCCTCGGGCTCCCAACAGAACAAGCCGTCACCATCGCCCTACGCACCCAACAAATCCTCGCCCACGAAACCGGCGTCACCCGCACCACCGACCCCCTCGGCGGCTCATACTTCATCGAAGCACTCACCGACAAGGTCGAAGCCGAAGCACTCGCATTCATCGAAGAAATCGACAACATGGGCAGAGGCCCATGGAAACCAGAACACGCGACAACCTCAACAATCGACGACGGCGGGTGCGTCCAAGGCATCCACAAAGGCTACTTCCGAAGAAAAATCGCCGAAGCATCCTACCGCTTCTCCGAAGAATGCGAAGCCGGCGACCGCATCATCGTCGGCGTCAACGAATATGTCGATGCCAACGAAGACCGCCAAATCGACATCCTCACCATCTCCGAAGAAGTCGAAACCGTCCAAGTCGAAACCCTCAAGGCCTTCAAGTCCAAACGCGACGCGGCTGGTGTCCAAACCGCCCTCGAAGCCATCCGAGAAGCTGCCAGAAACAACCAAAATGTCATGCCATCCCTCATCGAAGGCGCCCTCGCCAACTGCACCCTAGGCGAAATGGTCCAAGCCATGGCCGACATCTACGGCCGCTACACCGGCGGGCCAGAGTGGTGAGTGACGCGAACTATGTACGTCAACTCCATTCTGATTCAATTGATGCATTCTCGAACTGGCTTTCGTCCAAAGATCCTCAAAAGCATACGAAATGGTTATCTGAGGTCACACACTCGGATTCCACAGTAGCCGAACCTAAAATTGCTGAGGCAGTCGCCTTTACATATTTGGCAGCTAGGTGTGAGGAATGTGATCTTTTGGAAGACATCTCCACGGGTGGTCCGGATTTCAAATTTCGCCATAAGGGCGACTGGTTCGCAGTAGAAGTCACTAATTTTTCTATCGCAAATACTACGAAGCATTCAGGTATGAATAATTTATCTAGCGGCGATTTTGCGTTATCTGTCGGCCCGTTGACTCGGATTATCCGGCAACGGGCAAGAAAGAAAAGAAAGCAATTAGATTCTTGTGAACTTCCTTCGGTGCTTTTTGTTTTGACATTTCATTTCGAAGCAAGTGTTTCTTGTTTCGACAAATCCATGATCCAGCAGATCGCCCTCGGTAAGACATCGTGGAAATACAACATGGATCGTCAATCACGAGAACTTATCGGAGAACCTGTAGTATCTGTCGACTTTAAAGATTCTGTTTTCTATACCCCTGAGAGTGGAACCAAGATCGATCGCAATCTCGTTGCAATCATAGCTGGCGGGTTTGGACTAGAGCACCCAAGAGCTAATGTGCTAGGTTTGCTGCAGCCAAATCCAGCATTACCGTTCGCTCCAGAGTGGTTGCCTCATATTCCTTTAGCTAAGACGACAGTAGATAAAAATGCAGGCAAAGTATCTCTTGAATGGGTAGAGTATGATAAAGCAGGTGCGCTTTTAAGCTAAGTTGCCGGGTGCCCTGCTTACGCGCAGCTTAAGCAGGTCTTTACCCACACCATGCTTAAGGCTGCGCCGTAAGCATGCCACCCACCATCTCCGGCCGGGTGCCCCGACTCGCCATCTTAGGCGCAGTCGGGATCTTCACCCCCCAACCCCCACCCTCTTCTTAAACCCCTCAAGCCGCTCCCGCTCCCCCTCCAAATCCCGATGCTCGATCCGCACAATCCCCCCATCGCCAACCCGCGCCCACTGCTCACACACATGCCGCAGCCGCTCCCCCCGATGCACCAGCTCATCCCAGAACTCAATCACAATCCACCCATCCTCGCCTGTGCGCACACTACTCCCATAAGAGATCTCATCAAACGCCTTCGCCGCCTCCCCATTACCCGAGTATGACGCAACGATCGCCTCGGGCCCCTCGTATGTCTCCCCCCGGATCACATACACACACCCAGCCGCCAGCACACTGCGAGCACTGTTATAATCCTCTTCATCGAGCGCGACCGCAAACCGCCGTACAATCTCAATCGGTTCTTGTTCCATAGTTCCAGTATACATCATCATGCAGCCTCGTATCACCGGGCGCCCTCTACTCCCCACTCCCCTTCGCCTCTCGCTTCTCCCCCTCCACCGTCAACTCCACCCGATCCGGGTGCCCAAACCAGGTATTCCGATCCGGGCGCTCATCCTTCGGCTTTCCAATCCCATACTTCTCCTCCAACAACTTCACCACATCTTCCATCTTCCCATCGGCAGCCGTCCACCGCCAAATATCCGGAAAATCTGCCGAGCAGTTCGCACACTTGTTCGTATCCGAAAACCGGATCGGGCACCAGAACGATTCCACATTCCGCAACATCTCCGAGCCCAGCGACCACACCCCGGTCATCCAATCACAATACAAGCACCACACCAGATCATGCCCGACCAACCCGTCGAACTTCTGGCGTGACACATTCACCCACTCCCCCTGCTTGTGCTTGGGAAACCGCAGCAACCAGATCAGCAACGGATAGATGATGATCTCACCAATGCGCACCGTCCAGAACAACGGCACCGCCAACGCCGAAACCCACAACGCCCCGTGGTTCCGCCACCGACCAACAAGTTTGTTGAGCACCTTGACAATCCTGGGCCCCTTGACCGCCTTGCGATGCGCCAACTCGTGCCCCCATCCCCACACCGTCAATCCGATCATCTGCCCGATGATCCCGCCGAGCAATCCACGCCATCCAAACACAATCAGCCCCGCAATCGCAGGCCCGACTGTAAACCACGCCACAACCAGATCAAGCCCGGGCGCCTTTCGGCAGAACTCCATCGCCCACCGCCCAAAGCCCCCCATCTTCGCCACCAGATGCAGCACCCCCGCCCCACCAGCGACCGCCACGATTCCAACCCCAATCATCATCAAGAAATCAGCCACGAGAATCTCCAGTTGTAGTGTGCTTCCACGCTCCCATACTACACCGTTTCATCACTCGATGCGCCTCATCTCTTTGACCATTGCCCCCTAAACTCTCCCATGCCCACCCTGACCATCCTCTGCGCCATGCAGCCCGAAGCCGATGCAATCATCAGCAAACTCAAACTCGTCCCATCACCAACACCCTGGCCCACAAATCTCCCGCCCAATCTTTGGACAAACAACGATCACACCATCACCCTCGTCACCACCGGCTATGACCCCCGCACCAACGCCAACCTCATCGGCACCATCCCCGCCGCTTACGCCACGCAACTGCTGATCAATCACCTCGACCCAACCCTCATCCTCGTCGCCGGCGCCGCTGGCGGATGTTCACACGCGACCTCGATCGCCCAAACCTTCCTCATCGACAAAGCCTACCACCACGACCGCCGAATCCCCCTCCCCGAGTTCACCCACTACGCCCCGGGCCCTGAACTTCTTCATTGCCCACCGGAACTCCAACAAACACTCGATCTCCCCATCGCCACCATCTCCACCGGCAACGCCCTCGACACCCTCGCCCATGAACTCGAGTTCTTCAAACAACACAACATCACCATCAAAGACATGGAAACCGCAGCCATCGCCTGGACAGCATCGCTCAGTTCAACCAAAGTAATCGCCATCCGCTCGATCACCGATTTCTACGACCACGCCGCCCCCCAACACCAGTTCCTCGAAAACTTCGATCAAGCCCTCACCGCCCTCGCCGACACCATCGCCCAACTCCTCCCAGCCCTCATTCCATGAAACCTCCTCAGATGTTCAACGGTATAGACCTCAACACGCACAAGGAAATACCACCATGCAACGATTCCGTCTCCCACTCCTCTTCACCCTCCTCTTCGTCTTTACACTGAGCGCACATGCCCAGACCGACCAACAACTCATCGACCGCTACGACAAAATGTACGCCGCCGAGAAGTATGAACTCGCCCTCAAGGCTGTCGAGACAATCTGCGAGCGGTATCCAGCCGCTGCCCGGTGGCATTTTTTCGCCGGCGCCCTCTATTCCAAACTCGGGCAACCTGAAAAAGCGATCGAGTATCTTCAGATCACCGCCGACAACAACTACACCGGGATTGCATCATTCGAGCAAAACACTGATCTTGATCCCATCCGGGATCGCGATGATTTCATAGCCATCCTCGACACTGTCCGCGCAAACGCCAAAGCCCGCATGGGCGAGTTCCAAGCCGAGGCAAAGAACCACATGCCAAAATCCTATTTCCCGCCTCCGGGTGACACCAAGCCCCCGCTCATCATCGCCCTCCACGGCACGGGCATGGACGGCCAATCCATGTTCGACGCCATCGGACAGGCTGCCAAAAATCAACATGCCATCCTCATCGCCCCCGATGCCCTCCGCCCTGCCGGCGATGGGTTCTCATGGACCTACCGCGATGAATCGAAATGGTTTGTAGAATACCTCATAGAAGACGCAATTAAGAATCACAACGCCGATCCCGATCGTGTCATCCTCATCGGCTTCTCCCAAGGCGCCAACATCGCCCTGATCCTCGGCCAAACCCACCCCGAATCATTCCTCGCCGTCATCCCAATCTGCGGGCACTATGAACCCCAAATCGCCGAGGCCTCAACCACCCCCGCACCCTTCTACCTCATCACCGGCTCGCGCGATCCGTGGAAAAAGACCTATATCAAAGCAAAGAACGATTTCACAGCCGCCGGCGGACAGGTGCAATCACGCATCCTCTCGGGCAAAGGACACCAACTCCCATCAGGCAAATCCGGCACTCGCGAATACGAAAAAGCCATCATCTGGGCACTCAAGCAATCAGAATCAGACTAACGCGAAGCAAACCAACTCAGCCCGACCCACCCAAGCAGGTGCAACGCGCCGATGCCATAAAGCGTCCACATATATCTCGGCTTTGAGACCTTGTGATTGATCGCCCGCGTCACCAGAATCGCGCCCGGCCATCCGCCGAGCAACTCGAACGAGTGCAGCGTCTTTTCCTTCACCCGCCAACGACCGCGCACCGCCTGGTGCTTATCCCAGATGTGCATCACGCCCGATAGCACGCTCAGCCCGAGGTAGTAGAAGAAGAATACTTTCCAGAGCATGCCGTTTCATCCTCACGGGGTTGGGCGTCGCCAAACTGTGACTCGCTCCAGAGCATCAGGTTCATCATCGGCCACGCCATATGCCAATAACTCGCCGGGCGGGCGCACACCATCCCAATCGCCTGCTCAGTAAAGAACTCACGCGCGATCGGCGAGTCAAAGAGCCGATCCGTCATCGAACCCATCCAGTGCTGGAACGGGAGCGGGAAACTCGCCTTGGGGCGATTGACGATCTCAGGCGGAAGATCATCTTTGAATGCTCGGCGGAGCGCGATCTTGGTTTGTTCAGGCTCACCAGCAACATACTTCTGATCCATCGCCAACGACTCGGCACAGATCGCGACTTCAATATCAGCATACGGCGTCCGCCCCTCAACCCCGGCGAGCATCGTCGAGGTATCGAGCCGCTGCAACAGATTGGGCAGATTCATTCGGCGTTGGAACCGCAGGTGCGCCTGCAAAGGCGAGTCGTCGGGCGATTGCGATCGCACCTCATCAAAGACCCGCTGATAGTGCACCTTGAGTTCCGCATCCCCATCGGCTGCCAGATACCAAGGCTCGCGCAAAACCCCAGGCTTGAGTTCCTCGGATATCCACGCATTGGACGCAAGGTGAAAAAGCCCGCCATCGACATCATCGCCGCCCCTCCCCCCGTTGATCCCCGCGATGTGAGCCGATGCCTGCTGCATGATCGGGGCATACCCGCCAAAGAGCTCGTCCGCCCCTTCACCCGAGATCGCCACGACATGCCCCTGCTTGCGCAGCACCGCAGCCACCTCATAAATCGCCACCTCATTGGGTGTCGAGATCGGCACCCCGAGCCGACCGACCACCCACTGCCAACGCTCGACAAAGCCCGCTTCAGTCAGTTCAACCTCGGTGTGATTCGTGCCCAGTTCGTCCGCGAGGGATTTGGCAAATCTGAAATCATCTGAAAACCCATCGACCCTGGCCCCAGCGCAGTAGGTGCTCAAATCGCCCAGCGATCGCTTGGCCAGCAGCGTCGTGATCGCCGAATCCAACCCGCCCGAGAGCAGCGTACACATCGGGACATCCGTGCGCAGATGACGATGGATCGAATCTTCGATCGTCTGGCGAACGCCTTGGGTCGGGGCGCGATCGGCATTGTCCCACCAGCTGATCGAACTTGCCCGCTCGGGTGCATCAAGCGGGATCGTGATCCACTGCCCGGGAACCAGCGTCGAGACCCCCTCGAACATCGTCCGCTCCCCGAGCGTGGTGCGGATCGACGACAGATACGCCGACACGGTGATCGGGTCTGGCGTGCGATCAACACCCGGATGGACGAGGATGGCGGGGATCTCCGAAGCAATGATCAGTTGCCGCCCCGATCCGGTAGCTGCAATCGTGTGATACATCGGCTTGATGCCCATCGGATCACGCGCCAAGATCGCAGCATTCAACTGCGTATCAACAAAGACGAAACTGTACATGCCTCGGAGTTTGTCGATGGCTCCATTACCCCAGGTGATTAAAGCATGGAGGACGGTTTCTGTATCGCAGTTCGATCGAAACACACACCCGAGCGATGCGAGTTCGGAGCGGAGGTCGTGATCGTTATACAACTCGCCGTTGTACGCGAGGATGTATCGCCCATCAATCGAAACCATAGGCTGATGCCCCGCCGGGGTCGGATCAATAACCGAAAGCCGACGATGCCCGATCGACCCAATCGCCCCTTCCCAAAGCCCCGAATCATCAGGACCGCGATGGGTCAGCCGATCGCGCATCGTTTCGATCACCGAACGCGGGATCGGGGTTTGTGAGCCTTCAAGATTGAGTATCGCAGCAATTCCACACATGCCCCATCTATCGGCTATCACATGCCACCGGGTCGAGAAAGGAACAATCACCCATCGGGCTTGCAGGTCTTGCAAGGCTTGTGGGTGGCTTTGACCTTTTCACGGGTGGTTGGACGCTGGGAATCGGTCAGATGCGGGCAGTCCTTCTTGTGATACTTCGAGCCCGATTTGGTGATATAAATGGGAACCAACCCATCAGGACGCTCGGCTGGTGATGCGGGCGGGTTGGTTTCTGGAGATCTGGGCCCCTTGGTAGCGGATGATTTGGTGGGTGATCTGGTGACTGATGGAGAATCGGGATCGGCGACCGGGAGTTGGGTTTGTTGGGTCCAATCGATTGCAGGCGTATTGGGGTTCCAGATGCCTCGGAAGAGCACCTTGGCTTTGGATTCGTAGTGGTGGAATGAATCGTTGTAGAGTGAGCCGAGCTTGGGATCGTGCTTGGCGTACCCCTGACGGACGAGTTCGAGATTCACAAAGAGCATGTCGGGAGCGCGAAAAATATACGCAGCCCGTCGATTTTGCCGATCGCGCACACCATACGGATCATGCTGAATATAGACCGATTCGCCCAAGAGCAACTGCTCGATGAATCGGCGTGATTCGACAGAGAACGGCTTGGGTGTCCGATCCTTGGGGTTGAACTGCGGAGCGTGAACGCCCAAAAGCTGGTACCGGCGTTTGACATCGCCGATCTGCACCAAAATCGTGTCCGCATCGAAAATACGGATTACCTTGGCAGCGATCAGGTCTTTGGGTTCGGGAATCTTGATCGTCGGCGGCAGGGCTGCGAGCGGATCGGGTTCAGGATGCACAACACCCAAGGCTGGCGAGCCCATCAGCCCACAGAGCCAGATGCCCATGAGCACAATCATTCGATGTCCGTTGGTGCGCATTTGCTCTCACTCTCGGCGCTCGGCCCGATTCCCCTCGAGTTGCTTAGACCCAGACATTGACAATGAGATTGGGCTCTTTACTTTTTCCCGTCCATGTCCCAATCGACGAAGTGACGGATTTCACCTCGTATTGAGGATGCGCATCGAGCCATTCGTTGATCTGTTGATCGAGGAACTCGAGCGAGTCACCCGTCAACTTACAGTGGAAGCTCTTGACATGGATCGCGCCGGTGCCGTTGGCGTTGGGGGTTCTTTCCCAAGAATCCTCATGGCGAACCTTGCGGAGTTTCTGCTCAAAGGTCTGAATCTTCGGCGGACCACCCGCCGGGCTACCAGTCGAAGGCCCAAGATCGAGCGGGAGCGTGTCGTCGAGCGAGGATTCGAGTTGTTCATCGCTGATATCAACCGGCCCCTCGTCCTCGGGAGGCGTCGAAGCCGGGCCGGAATAACCCGGAGGCAATGGGTGAAAAATCGGCTTGATGAATCGTCCCCTCATCAGTGTATATCTCCGTTTGATGGGCCTGTGGAATGGATTAGATGGAGGGTACCATATTTTCACCCGTGCGTCCAGTGGCGTTTACACACTCTGGCGCTGGAATATCCAGCTCTCAGGCGTCTGCGGATGTGGCTCGGCGCGATAAACCAGCGTGCATTGTGCCCATTCGATGGCGATATCCATTGAATGGGCATCGAATACGAGCGATCGAACATGCCCACTGGCGATGCGCTGGACCGAGCCTCGGTTGTTGGCGATTGGGCCTTGATAGGTCAAGTAGTGTGCACGGTGATCGGGAAGCCTTTGTGCCTTGAGGGGAAAACTTGCAGAGGAATCGGGACGAAAAGCACATCGCCAGGCGAGCAGGCGATGCTCGATTTGCAACGCGGGTTGATCGATCAGCCAGTCATAGTGGGACGAGCCATCGGGCAATGTATGGAGCAGGAGGACCGATTGGTGCATAGACAGAGTGTATCTCCCGAGTTGGACAATCGACGGAGCGTACGGATAGGTAGGGCGGGTAGGGGCGGGACGCTCGGGCTCGGCGACGCTACCATATGATCGACGCCGGGCAAGCCCGATGGTGTTGATCGCCCAATGCAGGAGAAATGAACCATGAAACTCGTCAAAGCCGCTTCGTTCGTACTCGTGAGTCTGCTGGTGCTCGCATCCTTCGCGGGGTGCTCATCAGTCACCAAGGTCAAAGACACGCTCGCGCTCAACGATCTCCATATCCAGGCAGCAATCGCTGAAGACAAAGGCGACGACGCCCGCGCCCTCGAACTCTGGTCAGAATATGTCGATCGTCGCCCGCAGTCAGCGCTCGCAGAATATCGGCTCGGACGCGTCGAAACCCGCTTGGGCATGACCCAGCAAGCAATCGGACACCTCCGGATCGCCCATGATCTCAAGCCCGGGAATATCGAATACATCGAGGCATTGAGCGAAGCATTGATTCAGGCAAACCGGGCGGATGCCCTGATGAAACTGCTTGAAGAATCAATCAACGAAGGCGAACCGGGCTCAGGACAGCTCCGCCTTGCCCGGTACGCCCAGCGCGTCGGGCTCATGGACGAAGCCCGCGAAGCACTGCTCCTGGCGATCGCCGAGCAGGGCAAACTCACCCCCGCGCCCTATCTCGCGATGGCGGATTTCATGAACACCATCGGGGATCAGGACGGCGAAGTCCGATATCTCCGCCAGGCGCTCTGGTTCGACGCTTCCGACCCGACCATCCTCGCACGATTGGAAGCAATGGGCATGATCCCAGGCCCGTCGTTGGCCATCGAGCCTACGGAATAATCACCCGATTGGGTTGACAACGGGGCACAGACAACTTACTCTTTATCCGTATTTCCGGATATGAGGATATTGCCTGTGCCTGACGGACCTGTATCAAGCCAAACCACGGTCGAAATGCTCTCCCAGCTCGGAGATTCGGTCCGCCTGCGCATGATCCGGGTGCTCGAAGTGCACGAACTCGCTGTCGGCGAACTTGTCAAAGTGCTTCAAATCCCCCAATCCTCAGGCTCACGCCATCTCCGCGTGCTCGCTGATGGCGGGTGGGTCTTCAAACGCACCGCCGGGCCCGCCGCCTACTACCGCGTCGTCCTCGATGACCTACCGACGCCGCTCCGCGCCATCTGGATCACCCTCCGCGATCAGCTAGGCGATGACCCGAACCTCCGCGAGGACGACCGTAGGCTCGCTGCCGTGCTCGCCGAGCGGATGACCGATTCCGCCTCGTTCTTTGGGCGTGTCGCGGGCGAATGGGATGATCTCCGCAACGACATGTTCGGGCGCGAGTTCACCGATCACTCACTTTTGGGGTTTCTGAACCCCTCTTGGCATGTCGCCGATCTGGGGTGTGGCACCGGCAACGCGACCGAACTCCTCTGCCCGTGGGTCGAGCATGTCACCGCGATCGACCGCTCCGCCGAGATGCTCGACGCCGCCAAGGATCGACTCGCCGAGGCCGGGCAGGACGCATCGAATGTCTCCTTCCTGACCGGGGATTTGACCGACCTGCCTATGGAATCGGGCAGCATCGACGCCGCGGCGTGTGTGCTGGTCTTGCACCATGTCGACGACCCGGTCGCAGCCCTCAAAGAGATGAAACGGATCCTCCGAACAACCCAAAACGGGGGGATGCTCCTCGTCGTGGATATGTGCCAGCATGATCGCCATGAGTATCGCCATGCGATGGGGCATGTTCATCTGGGATTCTCTGAAAAAGAACGCATCGAGATGTTCAAACAAGCCGATTTCAAGCATGTCCGGGTGAATAAACTCCGCCCGAATATCGACGCGTCGGGCCCGTCGCTCTTCGCTGCGGTGGCCCAGATTTAAAAATAGACTCATAAACAACCAACCCAACGGACTGACAAGATTTACAAAAGGAAACAAACAATGACCGCAACAGCAACACCACCGACCATGATGAGCGTTGACGAGATCAACGGCTTGCAGTTCAAAGTACGCGATCTCAACGAACATGAGCACGGACGCAAAGAACTCCGCCTCGCCGAGCATGAAATGCCCGGACTCATGGCCCTCCGCGAACAGTACGGACAGAGCAAACCGCTCAAAGGGCTCAAGATCATGGGCTCATTGCACATGACCGTCCAGACCGCGGTGCTCATCGAAACACTCACCGCACTGGGCGCCAATGTGCGTTGGTGCTCGTGCAACATCTTCTCGACCCAGGACTTCGCAGCAGCAGCCGTCGTCGTCGGTCGCACCGAAGACGGCGGCACACCCGAAAACCCCAAGGGCGTGCCCGTCTTTGCATGGAAGGGCGAGACCCTCGAAGAGTATTGGTGGTGCACCAAGCAGGCACTGACCTACCCTGATGGATCAGGCCCAGAGCAGATCGTCGACGACGGCGGCGACGCCTCGTTGTTTATGATCAACGGAAAGGATTACGAGGACGCGGGCTCCGTCCCCGAGTGGAACGCCGAATCTGACTCCGAAGAATGGAAGCATGTGCTCGCGACCGTCCGCGGGACCATCGAATCCAATCCGGGTTGGTTCCAGAAGAACACGCCTTTGATCCGAGGAATCTCCGAAGAAACAACCACCGGCGTCCACCGCCTGTATCAACTCGCTGCCGAGGGCAAACTGCCATTCCCGGCGATCAATGTCAATGACTCGGTGACGAAATCCAAGTTCGACAATGTGTACGGCTGTCGCCACTCACTCGTTGACGGGCTCAACCGTGCCAGCGATGTCATGCTCTCGGGCAAGGTCGCCGTGGTCTGTGGGTACGGCGATGTAGGCAAGGGATGCTGCCAGTCGCTCAAAGGACAAGGCTGCCGAGTGATCGTCACCGAGATCGACCCGATCTGTGCGCTCCAAGCCGCGATGGAAGGGTACGAAGTCCTCACCCTCGAGGACGCGATTTCCTACGCCGATATCTTCGTCACGACCACCGGCAACAAGGACATCATCACGCTCAAGCACATGAAGCAGATGAAGAACAAGGCCATCGTGGGCAACATTGGTCACTTCGACAACGAGATCCAGATGGAGCCTTTGATGAAGGATCCGGATGTTGAGCGGATCAACATCAAGCCTCAGTTCGATGAGTTCTTGTTTAAATCCAAGGGCACGAGTATTCTGATCCTCGCTGAGGGTCGGCTCTTGAATCTTGGTTGCGCCACCGGACATCCCAGTTTCGTGATGAGCGCAAGCTTCACGAATCAGGTGATCGCCCAGATCGAACTCGCTGAGCATCTCGAAAAATATGATAACTCGGTGCATGTGCTTCCAAAGCATCTCGACGAGCAGGTCGCCCGTTTGCACCTCGACAAGCTGCGCGTTAAACTCACCAAACTGACCGATGACCAGTCGGCCTACTTGGATATCCCGGTCGATGGGCCCTACAAGCCCAACCACTACCGGTACTAAGCCGCTGACTCTTTGACGAACCAACAGGGCAGCGTGTCGGAAGGTACGCTGCCCTCTTTGATAACAGAAACACTTTCAATCTGGCAATGGCTCGCAAGCGATGAGGGCGAGGCTGCGATTGTTGCGATACCCAAGTCGCCCACCACCGCGCAGATCGCGGCGATGCGCAAGCACATGAGCGCGGAGCAGGTTCGGGCCGCGAGCGATGCGATGCGCGCACGCATGAAGGGCGCCAAAAAACTCGATGCTTCGTTCGCAGCCAAGATGGTCTCCGATCTCCCCGGCGTGGAGATGGCGAGTTCGGCGATATCGAGCGTGTACAAAGCCAAACGCTTCGTCTCTGTGCTCGGCGACGGTGCCCGCATCGCCGATCTCTGCTGCGGCATCGGGGGCGACTCATGGGGACTCGGGCAAATGGGCCTCAACCCCATCGGCGTGGATTCCTGCGAACACCGCGCGTGGGCATATCAACACAACACCGGATTCGCCTCAATCTGTGGCGACGCGCTCAACGATTGCCCCGCCGACATCGCCGGGTTCCACCTTGACCCCGCAAGGCGGAGCGTGGATGGCAAACGCACACTCGATATCGAAGATTTCGAGCCGGGCCCGAAAATCTGGGATCAACTGATCGAAAACCATCCCGCCGGCGCGATCAAGCTCAACCCCGGCATCAACGCCTACGACCTGCCGATCGGCGAAGTCGAAATCCTCTCCGAGCCCGGAGGCTTGACGCAGGCAGTGCTTTGGACGGGACAACTCGCGGGCGAACACGAACGCCGGGCGACGAAACTGGGCGCGGATGGCTCAGTCTGCACAATCGCAGGCGAGCCCGAACGCCCGAACGATTCCAACGACATCGGAGCATATCTGGGAACACTCGACCCATGTCTCGAACGAGCCGATCTCGTCGGCGAGTTCCTTGAGCAATCTCAAACAATGCTCGTGCATCCGGGAACCGGGATGGTGACCGCCGATCAAGCAACCGACCACCCGATGGTCCGATGGCACCGCGTGATCGAGGTCATGGGTTGGAATCGCAAACGCATCAAGGCTGCGCTACGATCGGTCGATGCGGGCGTGGTCGAAGTGCGCACCCGAGGCGGGGTCATCAACCCAGATGTCGAGCAGAAGTACCTCCGCTGCAAGGGCAAAAACAATCGGATGACCGTGATGGTGTATCGGATCGGGGATCGGATCTGCGCGGTGATCGGCGAACGGGAGGGGGTGTGATGGTTCAGCAAACGAAATCAGTTGTCGATCTGAGGCTTCGCGCGGCCGATGAACTTGGCGAGGAGTTCACCTCTCGAAGAGACTTCATAGTGTCGATAGATCGCCAAGACATGGTCGTGGATGGTTGCTTTGGCGACGCCGAGGGCGAAGGCGATCTGTTTTTCGGAATCACCCGCGATCAAGCGGTTGAGAACTTGAAGCCTGCGATGAGTGAGCGAACTCAGCGTCGGTTCATCAGCAGCGGCAAGGTAGGTGCCGATCTCATTGTTGATGGTCATGTGAATCAGCGAGATGATGCCCTGTTCCCTTGGCGTAAAATCACGCGAGCTAACGCCCTTGTGCAGCCAGAGGGTGGTGCATCGGTCGGGGATATTGGTCGGGCAGATGGAGATGACATAGTCGTCGATGCCGCAGGCTCGGTGGATATCATTGAAGGTGTGCGAGCGGTACCATGTTTCGCGGCCCCAGATTTGATCGCGCGAGAGGACCAAGGTCTTGCCAGAGAACTTGGAGAGGTAGGGGTATTCAGGAGTGCGCTCGACGGGGATCGACTGGGCATATTCGCGCCAGCGGGTCTCGGCCTGGTCAGAAATCCACCCGGCCCGGTGCAAGGCGATGAAGTTGGTGTCTTGGTCATTGGCGTTGCCGAAGTTTTCGATCTCGGAGTTGATGATGACCTGAGCGCCGACGAATCGGCGAAGGTCTTCGAGCAGGGCGTGCCTCCAGGCGTCGACATCAGTGCCCAGATCGCGGCAGCGAGCAGCGATCTGATGGCATTCGTGGACATCCCTTGGGGACAGGTCGGCAAACATGAAGATTCTCCGGTTTGGGGACATCATCGAGGGATGATGCGATACCCGATACGCAGTATACACGAAAAGAGATTCGGGTTGGAAGCGAAAAATTGGGGATCGGATCAGCGATCGAGCCCGATTGATCCGATAATGAACTCCAATAGGCTCGGCAGAGTGGAGCAAATGGTACAGTCTGGTGGAGCAGCGTGAAGCATTTTCGGGACATGTTGAAACAGAGCGGGACGACCTTTTCGTTCGAGTTTTTTCCGCCGAAGACTGAGGCGGGTGCGTCGAAGTTGTTCGATCACATCGTCAAACTCGAATCTCTTGGGCCTTCGTTTGTGAGTGTCACCTACGGCGCAGGCGGCTCGACGCGCCAGCTCACCCGTGATTTGGTGCATAAGGTGCGCGAGGAAACCGGGATCGTCACCGTCCCCCACCTCACCTGTGTGAAGCATTCGGAAGCGGAGATTCGGGGAATCGTTGAAGCCTACGCCCAGCGTGGGATTCAGAGCATACTTGCGCTCCGGGGTGATGCGCCGGTGGATGAAGATCACGATTGGGGGAGTGATCGGTTCTCGAATGCTTCCGATCTCGTTTACTTCATCCGCAAGATCAGCGATGAATATATCAAACCCACCGGGTTCCCAGGGTTCGGCATCGGCGTCGCCGGGTTCCCCGAAGGGCACCCCGGCACCCCAAATCGGCTCAGCGAGATGGACTATCTCAAGGCCAAGGTTGATGCAGGCGCGGACTACATCATCACGCAGATGTTCTTCGATAATCGAGACCTCTACGACTTCCGTGACCGGTGCGAGATGTCAGGAATCAGGGTGCCGATCCTCGCCGGGATCATGCCGATCCAGTCCATCAGCGGGATGAAGCGGATGGCCGACCTTGCTCAGGGGATGCGCTTCCCCGCCCCGCTGCTCCGCATGGTTCGGCGAACCGATGGATCGAGCGAGGCGATTCGGCGCGTCGGCGTCCACTGGGCGACCGAGCAATCCCGTGACCTGCTCGATCACCAGATCGCAGGGATTCATTTTTATACGCTCAATACCTCGAGCGCAACCCTCGAAATCTATCGCACACTCGGCGTCGCCAACTCCGACCAACTCGCCAACGGCCCGATGCTGGATTTCTAACTCCCCAGTAGAACGGGCTTCCAGCCCGTTTCTTCTAACTGACAAGCAAGAAACGGGCTGGAAGCCCGTTCTACTGGGTCATAAAATCGCCTGCACCAACCGATCAAAGAGCCCCTGCCCAAGGTTCCGATCAGCAGTCCGCTCGGGGTGCCATTGAATACCGAGCGTGAACTTGCGATTTGGATCATCAATCGCCTCGATCACGCCATCGGGTGAACTGGCGAGAACCCGAAACGAACCCGGCTCAGAGATCGCTTGACGATGCCCAGACCAGACTGCTCCCGAAGCGATCCGCTCCGGGTAGGCCGAGATGATTTCGTGCTCATGGTCCCAGTGGATCGCATGGGATTCATGCGTATCAGGGAGGTGTTGATTCAGGGTGCCCCCCCCGCAGAGCGCCAGCATCTGCATCCCCAGACAAATCCCCAGCACAGGAATCTCCGGCTGCCGATCGAGCTCACCAATCAACTCCATCTCAAAACTTTGCCGATCTTCAAGCACCGGAACCGCTTCAGGGTGGGTCGGATGCCCGAAGGGTTCCGTTCGCGGATCATCGCCTCCTGAGAGGATAAACCCGTCGAAGCGGGCGATCAGATCATCGACATGCCCTGGAGTCGGCGGCAAAATCACAGGCATCCCCCCGGCATCGAGCACGCTCTGGGCGTAGGTCATCGTGAGGTAGGCGGTCGGGCGATCCTTGCGGCTCATCAGATCAGAGGTGATCGCGACGAGCGGGCGGCGGGGATGATTGGGTTGTGATTGAGCCATGATTCTTCTTATTGTCGGCATAGTCTGGGGCAAGAGTCCATCATCAGACGATAGGATAGTGTGACTAGGAGAGCCCAATGTCGATACGAACATTACTGATTTGGATCATCATCGCCGGAGCCCTCGGGGCGGGGGTCTTGATGGCGCGTGCGCAGAAACTGGCAGCCCGCGACGCACAACCCGTTTCTACCACACGCACGATCGGGTTTGACCCTGTCTCCACGATCATGATTGATCGAATCGTCGATGGTCAACGAGAAGTGCTCGAACGCGATGCAAACCAGGCCGATCGATGGCTAGTCCATTGGTCCCAAGGCGGGATGGATCAGAGCTGGGCAGTGCAAACACCCAAGGTCAAAGGCGCATTGAGATTGCTCAGCACTGCTCGGATCCAGGCGGTCGAGCATGATCCGATCACCAAAGTCGCTGGCGAAATCATGCTCCGCCAATCCGTCGGCGACTCGTTCAAGATCGAGTTCGATGCCCAGGCATCGGGCGGCTACTTCGGCGTGCGGATCGAACACCGCGACCAAGAGGGGATCGCTGTCGCCCGATGGTTCGGACAGATCGAGCGCAAGGTCTTCGAGGCCTTCATCTCCACCGGGTTCCGCCACTGGCGTTCAACACGCATTTTCGATATGCCCAACTCCGCCATCCGAGGTATTGAACTCGAAGCGGGCGGGATGCAACTCGAACTCGCACGCACGAACACCGGGTGGACGATCACTCGCCCCGTCCCCATTGCTGGCGATGCCCAGCGGATTGAAGAACTCACACGCGTGCTCCTCTCGCTTGAAACCAGCTCGTTTGTCGATGACTCCCTCGGGGAGCACACCACCGGGCTCGATGCCCCGATCGCAAAGATCACCCTCACAGGAGTGGATGAATCCTCAACCATCGTGATCGGCACCCGCTCGGATGTGGGCGGCTCGCAGGTCTACGCCAAGCTCAACACACCATCGGGGCAGACGCTCGTCACACTCAAGACAGACCAACTCGCCAAACTGACCGCAGCCGCTGAGCCGTACATCGCCAAAACGCCCAGCCAAGCGAGCCTAGGATCGGTCAGCGGGGTGAAAATCAATGGACGAGACGGACTCACGCGATTCTCAAGCATCCGCTCACAAGGGCAATGGACGATTGACGGAGCGCAGGCAGACACCGTAAATCGCGAAGCGATAGATCGGCTTGTTGGATTGCTCCTCCGCGACCCTGCCAACACGGTCCTGATGCTTGATGCCAAGTCAATAATCGATCCCGTCGCGAGCGTTGTGCTCCACGGGCAGGGCAATGAAGTGCTCGGCTCCTTCGGCATCGCGATCGATTCAACCCCCGCCGGGATGAGGCTTCTCATGCTGCTCGATCTCGATGACGGGCAACAGGTGGTTTGGGGAACCGTCTCAGAGAACGCCGCAGCCACGGGCGCGTGGCTGACCGCGGTGGCGGGCAAACGCATCCCGTAAAAAGATCAAGATTTAGGACCGAACCGAAGCGTCCCGGGCGATATCCGTCCGAACCTGCATCCCCTCAAAGTGAATCTTGTCGATACCCTTATAGGCCAACTCACGGGCCTGCTCCATCGTATCGCCCAAGGCGGTGATCGAAAGCACCCGTCCGCCAGCCGTCACGAGGAACCCGTTTTCGAGCAACTTCGTCCCCGCATGGAACACCGTGACCCCTTCGATTGCCTCGGCGTCCTCGACACCAGTAATCACATCGCCGGTTTCAGGAGATTCCGGGTACCCCTTCGACGCAAGCACGACACAGACCCCGACCTTGGACGAGAACTTGACCTCGACTTCATCAAGTGAGCCCGAAGCCGTCGCCCAGAGGAGTTCGATCAGATCCGACTCAAGCCGAGCGATCAAAGGCTGGCATTCAGGGTCGCCAAACCGAACATTGAACTCCAAAACCTTCGGCCCCGCAGGCGTGAGCATGATCCCGGCGTAGAGCACGCCCTTGAAATCAATCTCATCACGCCGAAGCACATCGGCGATCGGGACAAGCACCTCGGACTCGATCTGCTGCATGATTTCATCGCTGATGGTTTCCGCCGGGCAGAACGCGCCCATGCCCCCGGTGTTTGGGCCCTTGTCGCCATCGCCGAGTCGTTTGTGATCTTGGCATGGTGGAAGAACAAGAATGTTGTGCCCATCGAGCAGGGCAAGGACGGAGACTTCGGTGCCATTGAGTTTTTCTTCGACAAGGACTGTTTTTCCCGCATCGCCGAAGACTCGCTTCTTCATCATGTCGCGGACGGCTGTGATGCCCTCTTCATTGGTTTCAGGGACAATGACCCCTTTGCCCTTGGCGAGCCCGGTGGCTTTGATGACAAAGATTTCGTCGCGTGTCTTGAGGTATTCCTCTGCGTGTTCGAGTTGTGTGAACACCCGCCCCTCAGCTGTGGGCACCGAAGCGGCCCGCATCATCTGCTTGGCATACGCCTTGTCCGCTTCAAGCAGGGCACCTTTGGCGCCGGGCCCAAAGACCAATCGGGGCGACCCGTCCGCCTTTTTCGAGAGCGTATCAGCCCACCCCTGAGCCAATGGGTCCTCTGGGCCGATGACGATGAGTTCGATGTTTTCACGATCGCAGAACTGGACCAGCCGATAGAGTTCCTTGCTCAATGCAGGCACATCGACGGGCTTGGCGAGTTTGGCGATACCGGGATTGGTCATGTCCGTCGCAAAGAGCGTCCCGAGCCGATTTGAGCGGGCGAGCCCACAGGCCAGGGCGTGCTCGCGGGCTCCCGAGCCGATAAGAAGAACATTGATCGTTTCAGGGATATTCATGCCCGATGATAGACGCGTTGGGCCCAGTTGAAGCCGAGAAAATGACATGAAAAAGCCCGGAGCAGATGCCCCGGGCCTGTGGATTCATAAATCAATCACGACGATGAATGCTCGCTAATTATGGACACCCCGCCCCGAAGGCCGCGAGGAAGGCGGAAACATCGAAGAAGTTGAACTGCCCATCGCCGGTGAAGTCCGCTGCCGGATCCATCGCGCTAAACGCACTGAGGAACGCAGAGACATCGAAGAAGTTGAGTTCGCCGTCGCCGGTGAGATCGGCAGCACAATCCTCCACAGGCTGCACGCCGGTGAAGACGATGTCGTCGATGTTCCAACCTGAGTATCTTACAGAACTGTCGGTGGTGCCCATAACCCAGCGGAGTTGAATATCCGATTGATTATCTGCAACTCCGGAGATGTCATAAGAGACGAAAGACCATGTCGTTTCTTGAATCGTTCCTCCAGCATGATTCCATACATCCTGCCACGCACCATTGCCTTGCCTGACTTGGATCGCTGCTTGGTCCCAAGTGCTGCTCTCAACACCGAGCCATCGCTGGAACTCAACTCCGACGCCAGTCACGCCGGTAAAGTCCATCGGATCAGTGGTGAGATAGCGTTCAGGCAAGTTGTCAGGATACACACCGTTGAGGTTGTAGCCATAGACATTATTCCCGGTGTTGCCTGATGAAGGATCACCGCCGAACCCCGCAGGAACACCGAACGCCCAGTCCCCGGTGGTTGCCCACCCAGGATTGGTATCGTCAAGCAGGAACTCATAGACCGGTGTTGGTCCGTTGAGCGTGGTGAATGTATACCCATTGCCGTTGTTGTCATGCAGGGTTGTGTTCCCCGCCGTATCCGTGGTTTCAACGGTGTAGAAGTAATCGGTCAAGATCGTAAGCCCTTCGAGTGTCACCGTGTGATTGGTGACGAGCCCGTCGGATGCGACCGAACCATCAAGCGATCCCATCGAGGTGCCGAAGCTGACCACGATATTGCTGCTCTCATCCGTCTCAACATCCACATCTGCGAAGTCGCTGCTGATGAGCGAGGCACTGGTGCTGATGATCGCCGGAGCGGTACAGTCGATTGACGCCGAGGATACGACCGGCACATTGGTGTTGCCGTTGCCGTCGTCTGCATCGATATAGGTCAGGCTCATGGTATCACCCTCAGATACAAGCACATCAGCGCCGTTCGTATCCGCGAATGAGAACGAGCCGGTGAATGTTGCCGATTCCGCAGCCGTCTCTGTAAGCGTGAGGATCAACGCCCCGCCGACTTGCGAGTCCGATGTGATCATCACATCAACCGTATCAATCACAAGATCTGACGAGTTGAGATCACAATCAACAACCTGCACATTCGCCGTGCCCGAGCACGAGAACAGGCTGCCACCGATCGAGGCGAGCCCCGCTGAGGAACAGTTGATCAGCGTCGTCGATGACGAGAGCCCGAAGGTCTGCGTTGGCCCATCCGCAATATTGAACCCCGTCACTTCGACGGTATACGCACCGGGTGCGGGGTTCAGAATCGAGACCTGCTCGATGTTGTTGAGATGGTCCGCAACATTCTGACCGGCATTCCCATTAGGGTTCTGCGGATCAAGCGTCCAAGGCAGGAACACATTGCCGCCCGAATCAATAATCCGCAGATCAAGGTCGTTGACCAACGCGTTGTTGACATTGGGAGCCGCCGGTGCATCGTCCCAAGCGATCGTAGCGCGAAGCTCGGTTTCGCCGGCCCCAACAATAATAATCCCGCGATAGACGCCGCCCTGAGCGACTTCGGATTCGATCACATTCTCTGCGATCACCGTATCAACCGCGGGCACGCCTCGGATCGAGCCGTACCCGTATTTGTAGTCCGGCCCAGGGTTGCCGCGATCGACCGCCGTGTTGGCGAGCAGCGTTTTGAGCGTCGCGTTCATCGGATCGTTGCGATCAGGGAAGGTCATGCGGTACTGCTCAAGGATGAGCGACGAGACACCCGCGGTCGTTGGCGAAGCCATCGAGGTGCCGCAGAATGAGACATATCCGCCCGAAGAGTTCGTCGAGGTGACGCCGCCGTCGCCGCCGAGTTGACACCCCGGAGCCGAGATATCAGGCTTGATCCGCCCATCATCCGTTGGCCCCCATGACGAGAACGAACTGGTGAGGTCCGAGTTTGAATCAACCGAGCCAACCGTAATATGGTTCTTGGCACACGCCGGCGGTGCGGTGGAGTAGAACTCGCCGAAGTTGCCGTTGTCATCTCCAAGACACCGTGAACTCTGGCGTTCATTGCCATTGGCCCAAACAATCCTAAAGGGGCTGCCGGTCGAGCCGCGAGCGATCGAGTCGATCAACGCACTGGTGACGCCGTAGTTCCCGGTGGTGAGACAATCGAACCCGTTCGGAGCGGTATTCGTCCCGATCGAGTTATTGGCGATGTCCGCGCCGTAGGTCACGATCGCCTCGGTGTAATCCGCTTCAAGATCACCCGGATCGGAATACAGGAACCCTTCCGAGAGCCCACCTTTTTGTTCGAACCCGTAGGAGATGATATTGACCCCCGGCGCCATGCCCCGGTTGTTAAAGTTCACAACCCCGGCCCCGCCGATCGTCCCCGCGACATGGGTCGCGTGAGTGATCACCCCGGAAGTATCCGACGCACCGATCGTCAACCGAGATTCAAAGTCGGGATGCGACGCGACCTTCCCGCCATCATAAACGAGCACATCCACACCAGCACCATCAAGCCCGTAGGGCGCAGTATTGAGCGTGTTTGCGCCAACAAGCACCCGGTTCTCCGCGTTGAGCGTGCTGAGCTTGGGCAATGGAGGCTCGATCCACATCACCGAATCATCATTCGAAATCTGCTTGATCTGGTTGGGCTTGACCGAGAGGACAAGCGTGTTGATCGCATCAGTATGCGAGAGTATCTGCGCTCCATACGCCTTGGCGATCCGCTTGCTCGTCGCAAACCGATCCGCGTCCTTATGCAGCATCACCACAATCGCAACCGACGGGTTGATCCCGATCGAGTCGAGTTCGTTGATGGTGACGAACCCGCCTTCTTTGAGATCGCGGAGTTCGGGTGACTTGGCCACATCGAACGACGAGAGCATCCACGGGCGGATGATGTCGTTCTGGAAATCACGATGGAGCTTCTGGGATTGCTCGATCTGCCCGATCGAAGCGATCGCCGATCGAGCGAGCAACCCCGCGTCGGCGTTGCGATCAAGCGTCGCGAAGAAGCTCGTGCCACCAAGCGCAGTCGTCAAACGCAACCCCGCATTGGCCAGTTCGTTGCGCTGGGTTAGATTCAGCGGGTACGCGAGATGCACCAGCACACGGGACTGCTCAGGGCGGGCAGCGAGTGCGCTCACCGCATCGCGGACCTGCGCCTGGGTCATTAAGTTCACAGCCTGCGTCTCGCCCGTGCTCCATTTGAGTGAAGTGGTCTGAGGCGAGTCAAATACTTGGGCATTGACCGAACTTGCGCCACCTGCACAGGCGGCAAGAACAGCGGTCAAACGCACGGCAAATCGTGTGCGTGATTCTGGTTTCATGAGATACAGCTCCGGAATGTGTGTTGGGATACGATCGCGCCTAACCAGCGCAACCACCGCCGAGAATCGACAGCTTGGATGACCCATCATCCTCCAAACCAGAAGCCATGTCAAGGGCAAATCGTTGAAATACGGGCGATATTTGGGTTATTGAGCGATGGCAGCGAGGGCGTAATCGACCGCCTGTGCCCGGTTGATCAGCTGGGCACGATCAGAATCCGCCCGATGCTTGAACTCATACGAATCCTGCTCGATCGTCTTAGGCGAAATAATAAACCGCACCGGAATCCCCACCAAGTCCGCATCCTTGAACTTCGAGCCCGGGCGATCGTCCCGATCATCAATCAACACATCCATCCCCTGCTGGGCCAACACCCCCGCCAGTTTGTGCGCCTCGTCCATCACACCCTCAGCCTTGGGCTTGATGACAATGATCTGCACATGGTACGGCGAAATCGCTGCGGGCCAAATGATCCCGTTGTCATCGTGCGACATCTCGACACACGCCGAGAGCGTCCGCGAGACACCGATCCCGTAGCACCCCATAATGACCGCCTGCTTTTTCTGATCCTTGTCGAGCACGCTCAGCCCCATCGCTTCGGAATATTTCGTCCCGAGTTTGAAGATATGCCCCACCTCAATCCCCCGCCGCTCTTCAAGCACGCCATCGCCCCGAGGCGATGGATCCCCCGCCCGCGCATTGCGGATATCCGCAACCTTGATCTTGTCCTCGCCGATCGCTGATGCCAGATCCCGCGACCAGTTGAACCCCGTGATATGATGATCTTTCTCATCCGCACCCGTCGCCCACGACGCACCACCGAGCACATCAGGATCAACCACAAGCACCTGCTCGATACGATCAATCATCCTCGGCGAGACATACCCAATCACAAACCCCGCCGCCTTGGCTTCATCTTCAGGCGCGAGTTCGACCCCAACGCCCACCGCATCACGGACCTTCGCCTCGTTGACCTCATGATCCCCCCGCACCACCGCGATCACCCACCGGGGCGTATCCTCAATCGACCGGAACACGATCGACTTGAGCATCCCCGATGCTTCGAGCCCGAGGCGCTCCGCCACGCCTTCGATCCCGGGCATGTTGGGTGTATGGTGCTTTTCGATCTCGGATGTCGGCTCAACATCAAACGACCACGCCCGCTCACCGATCTCCGCCTTTTCGACATTGGCCGCATACCCCGATGCAGGACAGACCAAAATCGTGTCCTCACCCGATGGACAGTTCACCATAAACTCATGCGATGCCGACCCACCGATCGGCCCAGCCTCGGCTTCCACCGCTGAGAAATCGAGCCCGCACCGCGTGAAGATATTCGTATACGCCTGATACATCTTGTCGTAGGCAGCGTTCAACCCGGCTTCGCCTTCGAGTTCGATATGAAACGAATACGCATCCTTCATAATAAACTCTCGCCCGCGCAGCAACCCCGCTCGAGGCCGAGCCTCATCACGAAACTTCGTCTGGATCTGATACAGGTTCAGCGGGAACTGCTTATACGAGGTCAACGCCCCGCACATCAGATCCGTAATCACCTCTTCATGCGTAGGCCCAAGCGCAGCCTTGCGCCCATGCCGATCTTCGAGCGTAAAAAGCAGATCCCCATAGTCCACATCGCGCTTGGTATCCTTATAAAGCTCAATAGGCATCATCGCGGGCATGAGCATCTCCGATGCGCCCGCATTATCCATCTCCTCACGGACAATCGCCGAGATCTTCTTCAACGATCGCCAAGCCAGAGGCAAATAGTTATAAATCCCCGCCCCGACCTGACGGACATACCCCGCACGGGCCAGAAAAATATGCGAAGGCATCTTCGCATCCCCGGGCGCATCGCGGGTCGTCGGGATCAGCGTCTGCGACCAGAGCTGGACACACCCCTTCGATGCGTTGAGACAAGATGGGCGGGCGGAGTCGTTTTGGGTGTTGAGCGTTGACATATCGCCAAAGTTTACGCACCGATGCCCACCGTGCCCAACAGAAGATCACGAGATGAACAACTTTGAGCGTTTAGGCCGGCGTCTGCGGGCGAGGCTTGGCTTCGACCTGACGGGGCGATCGGGCCGTCATCTGCGACCAATACGCAAACCGCTCGCCGCCCTGAGGCAGCGTCCGGGCATTCTGCCACCAACAGGTCTCCGTCGGAATCCCCATATCCGTCGCCAAATCCACCATCTGCCCATTGGACAAATCAACAAAGGGCGTCTCGATCACCACATCAAGCGCGGTCCCATCCTGCGCATCAAGCGACGCCAGACGCGAAGCCAATATCGCCCGGTCAATCGCCCGAGCGATCTCATCGACCTTCGTATCCATCGATTCGGTGCATTCTGGACGCATCACACGAATCGGCCAAACCACCCGCCGAATCCCAGCGCGAAGCGCGACCTGAGCCGCTTCGAGGAGCATCCGCGATTGAATCGCCCCGATCGGACACTCAGAGAGCATCTGGGCATCATCGGGCGGATACACCGAAGCATCGGGGAAGATATCAATCCCATACACCCCCGCCTGGCGCACCACCGCAGGATCAACCGCCGAGATCATCAGATCAATCTCATCGGTCCACTCCCACCATGCCGGCAGGAGAACCGAGGATTCCGCCCCGGAGAGTTGTTGCTGCTCACTGGCCATCGCGCAGGCAAGCAGCGACTCGACGCCGCTGTCGCTGAGAATGACACACCGATCTTGTGGGAACCGTGGAACGATCATGGAGAGATTTTATCAGGTCTGGGCCAACGATGCTTGGGATTGGGTCGAAATCAGCGCACCAATTCAATGATTCGGCGAGGGCGGACGAAAATCGCTCAGGTCAATCGACTTGAAATACGCAATTGTCCGCTCGAGCCCCTGCTCAAGCTCGACCGTAGGCGACCAATCCAGTATCGCCTTCGCCCGCGTGATATCAGGCTGACGCTGGAGCGGATCGTCCTCAGGCAAATCCTCAAAGATCAAACGACTCGAAGACCCCGTCAACTCGATCACCTTCTCCGCAAGCTGCTTGATCGTAAACTCATTGGGATTCCCGATATTCACAGGCTGAGACACCGATTCATCCGTCGCCATCAGCCGAATGAACCCTTCGACCAAGTCATCACGATAACAGAACGAGCGGGTCTGCGATCCATCCCCAAAGATCGTGATATCCCTATTCGCCAAAGCCTGCAAAATAAAGTTCGACACCACCCGCCCATCAAACGGGTGCATCCGAGGCCCATAGGTATTAAAAATCCGAGCAACCCGGATGCTCAACCCATGCTTGCGATGATAATCGGCAAACAGCGTCTCCGCCGCCCGCTTGCCCTCATCATAACACGCCCGAGGCCCAATCGGATTCACATTCCCCCGATACGACTCAGGCTGGGGATGAACGGTCGGATCGCCGTACACCTCCGAAGTCGATGCCTGCAAAATCTTCGCATTGCACCGCTTGGCCATGCCCAGCGTATTGATCGCCCCCATCACCGAGGTTTTCATCGTCTTGATCGGGTTGTATTGATAGTGCCCAGGCGCAGCCGGGCACGCGAGATTGTAAATCTCATCGACCTCAAGCCAGATCGGATGCGTCACATCATGACGGATCAACTCGAAGTTGTTGTAGTTGAGCAGGTGAAGCACATTGGACTTCTGCGATGTAAAAAAGTTATCCAGACAGATCACATCGTGCCCATCGCCAACAAGCCGCTCGCAGAGATGACTCCCCAAAAAACCCGCCCCGCCTGTCACAAGAACTCTTTTGATCGGCATCGCTCGGTGTCCTCTGAATCGCTTAGGAATGTGATTTGATATCCGTACGCTCGGCTGCGATCTGGCGTGCATACCGGATCATCGCATCAATCGGCGACCACGCCGGCGACCACCCCAGCCCCGATTTGGTCAGCGACATATCGGCACAAGTATAATGCTGATAGGTCGCCTCCATCTCCTCGGGCATATCGAAATATTCAGGTGACACATCCATCCCCAGCGCCTCATTGATCGCATCGACAATATCATTGAAAGAAGTCGTCTGCCCAGACCCAAGATTGTAAATCCCGGGCTTGGCCTGCTTCTGAGCCCCCGCGATGGTGCACGCCACGACATCATCGACAAACACCTGATCCCGCTCATGCTCGCCCATCTTAAAGAGCCTCGCCGAGCCCGTATCGAGCATCTGGTTCGTCAGGTGATACACCATCGAAGCCATCTTGCCCTTGCGCCCCTCGCCGGGCCCGAACACATTGAAATACCGCAACCCCACAACCTGAGGCAGCGCCTGCTTCTCCGCCTTGCGCATCGCAAAGAACCGCATCACCTCAACATCCATCAGCCACTTGGAAAACCCATACACATTATTGGGAAAACCCGCCGCATCAACCGGAAACGGAATCCGTTCATCGGCCACCGCGGGCGAGCCATAAGTCGCTGCGCTCGAGGCATACACCAAAGGCACATCACACTCTACACAGGACTCAAGAATATCAGCAAACGGCTCGGTGTTCGCAGCGAACATCTTCTTCTCGTCAAACTCGAGCGTATCGGTGATCGCAGCGAGATGAAACACAGCCTTGGGCTCCAAACCCAGCAACGCCGGCTGCCAGCTCAGATCACCCACAGAATCCGCAAGCACCGAGCCCATGAACGGGCCAACCCCGGCCCGCTGACAGGCTTCGACGATATTGGCATACGAACCCGTACGAAAGTCATCCACGATATAGATCACCGCATCGGGCTCATTGCTCATGAGCCTGGCGACCAGGTTCGACCCAATGAACCCCGCGCCGCCGGTGACAATGTAGGTATTCGGTTTGACAGATTCGGCCATGACGGATTGTATGCCCCTCGGATGGGCTCCGCATCACCTCAGCCCACAGATCAGGGCTCAGGAATGACTCACGGCTCAGGAGCCGGAGGCAGCTTCAACAACTGCCCGATCGAGATCGAATCCATCGAACGCAAGACATCACGGTTCGATTCAAAGATGAACTTCGCATACCGGGTCGTGCCATAGATCCGCTGGGAGATCAGCGAGAGCGAATCACCAGATTGCACGATATATTCAATCGTCCCATCCGAGCCCGCCCCCGTATGCGCCGCGATCACCCCCGGACGCGTTTCCCCGCCCACAAGCACCCCCTGAATATTATGCTTGTCCTTGGGAATCCGTAGAATCGTCCCCACTTTGAGTTTCTTGGGATCAACCGTCGGGTTCGCCTTCGAGATCACTGTCCAATCATCGATCGAGCCGTAGTACCGCTTGGCGATGCTCTGCATCTTCTCGCCGGGCTCAACAAGATGATCGAAAAACTCCGGCGAGATCACCCGAGGATGACTCCCCCCAGATTCCACCACCGGATCAATCACAGGCAACGGACGAGCCGATGAATCTGCTGAATCTACTGAAGTTTCATTGTCCGCAGGCTCGTCAGGATCAGAACCCGAAGGCACACTCGGTTCCGGCTCGGCAATGCTGAGAGGCTCGGTATCAAAGGTAATCGTCGGGCCCTGCTCCTGGCGTGGGCTCCACATCCAATACACACCGATCCAAACAATCACCAGCAAGCATATCCCAGTGAATATTCGTGTTGTCCGTTCATCCATGACGCACCCCGTTCGGCAAAGCCTTCATAGAGAGTGTATCGGATATTCAACCCGCCCGCCATTGGAAGAACGCGCCCTTTTACTCGTCACGCCCCGCCGCGGCCTCCACCTCGGCCGCCTCACGACGCATCGAGATATCCTTCGTCCGTGACCACACCAAAGGCGACGCCACCGCGATCGAGGAATAGGTCCCCACCAGCACCCCGACGAGCAACGCAAAGCTGAACGCATGCACGCCCGGCCCGCCATCGACATACAGGATGAAAATCGCCAAAAGCGTGGTGCCCGAGGTAATCAAGGTTCGAGAAACCGTCTCATTGACCGAACGGTTAATCACCGCTTTTGAAGCGTACGAGAGTTTGCCCCGATTCTCACGGATACGGTCCATAATGACGATCGTATCGTTGAGCGAGTACCCGATGATCGTCAGCAACGCCGCGATCAGGTTCAGGTCAATTTTGAACGGCTCGATCATCAAGAACTGAGTGACCCCGGCCAAAGCGGGCATGTCATAGACAATCTCGGCCAAAGCCAAGAACCCAATCACAAACAACACATCGTGCGTCAACGCCACAATCGCCGCTGCCGAATACCGCACCGAACCGAACCGGACCCAGATATAGATCAGAATCAGCAAGAGCGAGAGCACCACCGCCGCGAACGCGGTCGCACGGAAGTTCTCAGCAATCGCAGGCGAGAAGGTCTGGATACTCAACTGGTCCGACGAGTTCGACAATGAAGCCTTGATCAGATCCCACTCGCGCCCCGCAACCTCAGACCGCCACGCATCAGGATTCGAGAAGAAATCAAGCCCCGAATCAAGCACGACCATCGCCATAGACACCACCGCTTCGGGCGAGCCCTCGGTGATAATCAGATCAATCTTCCGCCCGACAATATCGGTAAAATCATCCTTCTGACGAGTGATATTGAGCCGATTCTCAATCTCCTCGATCGACTGAACCGGGCTCAGATTCTCGATGTAAATCGCCACCCCACCCGAGAACGCCGAGACATCATTGCGCAGGCTCGGGCGAGCAATGTTCTCCCCGAGCCGATCCTTGATAATCGGATACACCGGAGCATTATTAAAATCTTCGACCTCCGAAGATACAAACTCCAACGGCGGCGGAACATCAAGCATCTCCTTGAACGCAGCGGTAACCGCTCGCCCGATATCATCGCGGTTTGTCGCGGTTGTTTTGATATTGAAAGTGTCCGAGGTCACCCCGTCCCCCTGCGGGTTCACCGGGATAACCTCCGCGTTGCGTAGCGGCTCGAGGGTGATGTCCTCCGCCAACGCATGGATCATCTCCTCGACCTGTGAACGAACCATCATCATCCGCTTGCCGGCGTCCGTTTCACTCTCCTTGAAGATCAACTTCACCTGGGTGCCCCCGACAAACTCGGTGTCGAGCATGTTCGAGCCCTGGCTGATAATCATCGCAATCCCGAGAGACACCCCGCCGAGCGAGATAAACGATGTCACCCAGCGCAGCCCGATCCAGTTGATATTGGGCTTGAGCATCCGCTCCAACGGCTTGAACGCCATCGGGAGCATCGACATCTTCTTGAACTTGAGCTTATCAACCAGCGTTGACATAATCAGGTGGTTGATAAACAACGCACTGATCATCGTACAAACAACACCGATCCCGAGCGTAATGGCAAACCCGCGGATCTCCTGCGTGCCCACATTGGCAAGCACGAGACACACGATCAGGTTGGTCACATTGCCGTCGACAATCGAGCTCAGTGCCTTCTGATACCCAATCTTGACCGCCTGGCGAAGATCGAGCCCGCCGTTAAGCTCTTCGCGGATGCGCTCATAGATCAGCACATTGGCATCCACCGCCATACCAAAGGTCAGAATAATCCCCGCGATGCCCGGAAGCGAAAGCGACGCACGAGACAACGCAAGGGCACCGATAATCAACAACGCATTGGCAGCCAAGCAAAGCACCGCGACGAGCCCATACCCAAAGTAGTAGAAGACCATGAACGCCGAGACGATAATCAGCGCCCATTTGCCCGCATCAATCCCCGAACTCAAGTTATCCTGCCCCAGTTCGGGCGCGATTGTGTTCTCCGACAACGGCTCAGAAGAAAGCTTCGCCTGCAACGAGCCCGCACCAAGTACGCGAACAACATAGTTGATCTCGTCCATCGTGAACTCGCCCTCGATGATCCCCTGATTGGTGATCTTGGCATTGAGGGTGGGCGCAGTAAACACTTCGTCATCGAGCAGCACCGCCATGTGGGCACCAACATTATCGCCGGTGAGCTGCCCCATCCGCACAGCACCCGATTGATCCATCGTAAACCCGATCGCCGGGCGTCCGAGTTGGTCAGCCGATTGATACGCACGCGAGACCTTCCATCGCCCCTCTTCCTGCGTCATCCGCAACCCGCGAACATCCCAGGCGAGCATGTAGTAGTCGCCGTGGAACTCTTCAACAACATACCCAGTGCCGCCATAGTTCCGGAAGTAGTTCGCCGGGTTCGCGGTCATGGATTGGAACGAGGTGATCGAATCGTACCACGAATCCTGCTTGTTAATCTTGAACCATCGCGCATCGCGCGTGCCCGCCTGCTTGGGCCCTTTTTCACGCAACAACTCGCGCAGCCGCATCTCATCAGGGTGCGCCTGCGAGGCGTCGCCTCGCCCCCTTGGATCAGCGGTGATCCGGAAGCTCAGCACACCCGCTGCCTGAACAAGCCGCTTGAGGTCGGCGGTGTCGTCGAGCGAGTTGCGATTGTCCGAATATTCGTTAAACGCCTCGATCACCTGATCGAGTTGGTCGCTGATCGTGGGATACTTCTCACGGATACGCGAGAGTGCCCGCTCGCGAGGACTCGGCACAGTGATGTACTCATCCCCGTCCTTGAGTGTTTTTTGTGTCTTCGATTGTTCAAGAGCCCGCTTGACCACCTCAGGCGAAATCGCAGACGCGAGCGCCGCATCACGCGCGAGTTCATATTCGATCTCCGATTCGGCAGCCTTCGCTGCGAGCTCATCAAGTATCGCCTCTTCAACATCAACGCTGCTCGACATCAAATCAAGTTGCGCACGCAACGCCTGGGCCGTGTCATACGCCTTGGCTGCTTGATTGAGCGACTCCATCACCGATGGGCTGTCCGCACCGATCTGGTCAAGCCGGATTGAACGATCTGAACTCGGCAGACGCATGATCTGCTCGAACTCATCTGGATCAATCGAGGTCACCGAAAGCTGAGAAAGCTCTACTTCAAACGCTTGCTTGAGTTCTTTCACCCGCTCCGATGGCAACGGCATCGTGATCTCGATCCGATCCTGCCCCTGGCGCACAATCGATATCTCGAACAACCCATTGGGGTCGATGCGCTTCTTGAGCACATCGATCACCTGCGGGATCACCTCGCTGGCGGTCTCGGTTGCCCCGATCTCGATCGAATAGATCAGCGAGGCACCGCCCCGGAGGTCCTTGCCGAGCCCGATCTTCTCCGATGGAGGGCTGGACACAACAAAGGCGAGAATCAACATCGCGATGGCGATGGTCATATTACGGACATAGTGACGCATGCGTATAAACCTCTCCGTCAATGGAGTGTGAGCGTATCTTCAATCAGTTATGCAGAGATCGTTTCAAGATCGTCCGCTGCGCTATCGCTCTTATTCAATGAGGACGACGAGTTGAGCACCGTCGAAACCGAGCCCTTGGCGAGCCACAAACGGGTATGCGAAGACTTATCAGTCTCAATAAGCACCTCGTCACCCTTCATCTCAACAATCGTCCCGATGATCCCACCAGCCGTGCGGACCTTGTCACGCTTGCCCAGCTCTGAGAGCATCGCCGCCCGTTTTTTCTTCTCTTTGCGACCCGACATCGACATCATCACAAACATCCCAAACATCAGAATGATCGCAAAGAAGAAGACGCTGTTGCCCGCGGGTGCAGGCCCCTGCCCGCCGGGAGCACCGGTTCCACCCGGAGCCTGCGTCGTCGGAATCGGAGCAGTCTCACCCCCGAGTGCTTGCGCGAGTACAGGATGAACAAAAGCCGATGGCAACCCGATTTGGTCGGTCATAAGATACCTTTCATGTCCCTGACGAACTCGTTTCGATCAGGGGTCTGGATGATAGGACAGGTATATTGGCGAAGTGACAATCCCCCCACCCTCTTTCGTGATCCACGCCCACGATTTCAGACCCGCTGATCAACGATTTCTCGCAGGTGAGGCCGCTTCGACACAAACGCATCCCAATCATCCGACTGGATCGCCTCGCGAAGATCACCCGTCAGCCTCTGGAAGAACCGCAGATTATGAAGCGTCACCAGAATCGGCCCGAGCATCTCACCCGCCTGGAACAAGTGCCTCAGATACCCCCGGCTGAACCCCCGCCCATCAACCGTCGCCCACCCATGCGACGCCGGATCACACGCCTGACAATCACACCCGGGCTCAATCGGCAATGAATCCCGAGCAAACTGGGCATTGCGAAGCCGAAGTTGACCATTGCGCCCAGGCTCACTCGTAAACGCATTCGCATTCCGCCCATTGCGCGTCGGCAGCACACAATCAAACATATCCACCCCGGCCAGCACCGCCATCGTGATATCCCGCTCATACCCCACCCCCATCAGATACCTCGGCTTGTGCTCAGGCATCTTGGGAGCCGTATGCCGAACAATCCGAGCGATATCCTCCGTCGATTCCCCGACCGCCACGCCCCCGATCGCGTACCCGGGCAGATCAATATTGCAAATCCGCTCGATCGACCAATCCCGCATCGCCAGATCCGCCCCACCTTGGATGATCCCGAAGAGCGATTGCTCACTTGGCCGGGCATGGGCAGCTTTGCACCGATCAAGCCAACGCACCGTCCGCTCATTGGCGATCGTCAATCGGGCCTGATGGTCATAGTCGCCCTTGTGCTTCTTGGTCCCCCGCGCAGCAGCGATCGCAAGCCGAGACTGATTCACCACCGCCGAATCCGGATCAACCGAAGGCGGGCAATCATCAAACGCCATCATGATGTCCGGGCCCAACTCATTCTGCACCCGCATCGCAATCTCAGGATTCAACCGAACCATCGAACCGTCCAAAATCGAACGGAACGACACCCCATCCTCATCAATCGCATTGATATCCGCCATCGAATACGCCTGATACCCGCCCGAGTCCGTCAGAATCGGTCCATCCCAGTTCATAAACCGGTGCACGCCGCCCATCTCCTGGATCAGTTCAGACCCCGGACGCAGCATCAGGTGATAAGTATTGTTGAGTAGAATCTCCGCCCCGCCCTGGCGCACATGGTGAGGCAGAATCCCCTTCACACTCGCCCGCGTCCCCACGGGCATAAAAGCAGGGGTATCAAACCCGCCATGGAGTGTTTCAACGCGCCCGGTGCGTGCATTGCCAGATTTGGCCTTGATTTCAAAGTTCAGTGGTTCAGTCATCGAGAGAAGATAGCACCGACAACCCCGAAAGACGATTCACTCGTCGCCCTTGCTCGCCTGGGCAAGCGTCTTCTTCTCTTTCTCGCTCAGCGACGCGAGCCCCTTCTGCGAGACCTTCTGGAGAATCTTATCGATGTCATCCTGTGAAGGCCCCCCCGAGTTGGTGTTGTCGTAGTTGCGATACGCCGACTTTTTATGAACCTTCTTCGCCCGCTTACCGCCCGCATCCTTGGACTTTCGGCTATCGCCAAACACATCAAAGAAATCGGTCAACAAATGCGAGTGACGGATAAAGAAGAACCCCGCGATCGCCCCGCCAATATGGGCCGCCTCGCCCCCAGCGTTCTTTGTCCCCATCATCAAACTCACCAACGCGATCGTCACATACCCATAGGCAAAGGTCCGCATCTTCATCGGGATCGGCGGGAACAACAACTGAATCGTCGTATGAGGAGACACATACGCACACGCCACGATCACCCCAAACACGCCCGCCGATGCACCGATCAGCGTCGAGTGGATCCCGTTGGGAAGCGCACCCGCCAGCGTCAAAATCGTGAACAACAATCCCCCAGCGAGCCCGCACATCAGATAGAACGCAAGATATTTCTTCCCACCCAGATACCGCTCGACCATCGGCCCAAAGACCCACATCCCGAACATATTGAACCCGACATGCATGATGTTCCTCGGGTCATGGAGGAACTGAAAAGTAATCAGCCTCCAGACCTCAAGCCTCTGGAATGCCTGATAGACATTGAGATTCCCAAAATCATACAACCCCGGCATCACCATGACCGCCAAGAAGTGAATCGTCAGATTAATGACAATGATCCAGGTCGTCACCGACCACCCCGGAGAGCGGGCAAACAGGTTCCCACCACCAGAGCCGCCGCCAGCCCCCATCCCCCGGCTCGAGTTCACATAATCTCGATCGTAAATGCCCATGAATCGCTCTCCGCGTCAATAAATCGCCCGGGAAGTGGAATACCAACCACCTATTTGGATTTTCGGCTCGATTCTGTCGCCCGCTTGAGTGTTCGCCGATCCTTCCTCGATAATGACCCCATCCCCGACTCCGAAATCTTCGCCAGAATCCGGTCCATCTCCTCCTCAGAGAGGATCTCCTCGTCATCCTCATCCACCACCGCCCCACTTTTCCACGATTCCCCTTCGCCCGACAACCCCGGGATCATCTGCCCATACTGCAAAAACTGAAGCCTTCGGCGCTCCATCATACAGACAATCCCCCCAAAGACAGCGATCGCAAAGAGCATCCGCCCATCCTCAAAGAGAATCCCCACCAGCCCAAGCACCGTCGAGACACCGAGCCCGATATTGACCGTCTGCCACATCGCCTTGGACTGACTGCCGCTGCGCTTCCACAACAGCGCCTGCATGATCCGCGCCGAATCCATCGGATACATCGGCACCAAAAGATTGAACACCAACAAAATCAGATTGATCGAATGAAACGCCCCGAGCATCACCAGCCACCAGGTTGTCTCCCCCGAGACCAACACCAAATCGCCGCCCCCCGCGCCCAGCGTCATCGGATTGAATGCCAACGATGAAACCGATCCCGTCAGCACATACAACGGCACCGCAAACACAGGCACCAACGCCAGATTCACCATCGCCCCCGCAATCGCAACCCTGAACTCCGACTTCCAATCCTCAGGCACCTCGCACAACGCCAACCCACCCAAAGGCCAGAGCATCACTTCACTGACCTGCCCGCCAACCCGCCTGCAAACAAAGCAGTGCCCAAACTCATGGGCAAGCACCAGCACCACCATCGCCAAGAGCCTGGGCCAGACAAACACCAGCCCCTCCTGATTGCCCGGCAAGGTGAATATCAGTTCGGCGAGCAGATACACGATAAACAACAAATGAATCCGCACCCGGATCCCTCTGAGCCTGAAAACCGTGAACCCCCACGCCAGCGGATTCTCCCCATCGCCAAAGATGCGCGCAAGAATCGCTTTGACCTTCGCAAGCCGATCGCCGCCCTCGGGCGGATAAGAAGATGACCAATCGCGATCACTCATCGTGTATCCATACACCCCAATCGCTCAAGAGATGCACCTGAATCTACCGCCACCAGGTCGACGCCCCATACTCAGCGCTCTCACCAAGTTCCTCAGCGATCCGAATCAGCTGATTATACTTCGCGTTGCGATCACTCCGACACGGAGCCCCGGTCTTGATCTGCCCGCAGTTCGTCGCCACCGCGATATCGGCGATCGTCGAATCCTCCGTCTCGCCCGAGCGATGCGAGAGCACACACGAGAACCGATTCGTCATCGCATAGTTCACCGCATCGAAAGTCTCCGAGAGCGTCCCGATCTGGTTCACCTTCACCAGCACCGAGTTCGCGCTCCCCTCGGCGACCCCACGCTCAATAAACTTCTTGTTGGTCACAAACAAGTCATCGCCCACGAGTTGGACCTTGTCGCCGAGCCGCTTGTTGAGCTTGGCCCACCCCGCCCAGTCATTCTCCGCGAGCCCGTCTTCAAGCGAGCGGATCGGGTACCGATCGCACCAATCCGCCCACAGACCAATCAGATCATCCGATGACATAATCTCCTGCGAAGAACTGAAGAACTTGTACCCTTCCTTCCCATCCTTCTCGGCTTCATTCCAAAGTTCCGAGGTCGCCGGATCGAGGGCAACGAAAATCTCCTCGCCCCACTTATACCCCGCCTTATCCACAGCCTCCTCGATAATCTTGAGCGCATCCTCGTTGTCCTTGAGATTGGGCGCGAACCCGCCCTCATCACCCACCGAGGTGGACATCCCCTTGCTGTGAAGCACACCCTTGAGCGTGTGGTAGATCTCCACCCCCGCCCGGAACGCGAGCCCGAAATCATCAAAGCCCCAAGGCTGAATCATGAACTCCTGAAAATCCACCGTGTTATCAGCATGCTTGCCCCCATTGAGGATATTGAGCATCGGCACCGGCAGCGTCTTGGCACTCGACCCGCCCAGATACCGATACAACGGCAGCCCCGATGCCTCCGCCGCCGCCTTGGCCACCGCCATCGACACCCCGAGCACCGCATTGGCACCCAGCACCGACTTATTGGCGGTCCCATCAAGGTCAATCATCGCCTGATCGACCCCCTCCTGATCCCGCGCATCCATCCCCTCGATCTCCCGGGCGATCTGGTCATTGACATTGCTCACTGCTTGGGCGACACCCTTGCCCATCCAGACATCACCGCCATCACGGAGTTCGACCGCTTCGGACTCGCCTGTGGACGCCCCCGAAGGCACCGCCGCCCGGCCGACAACCCCGGATTCGAGCACGACATCGACCTCGACGGTCGGGTTGCCTCGAGAATCGAGAATCTGACGGGCGTGGATAAGATCAATATCAAAAGCCATGGCTGCGCTCCAGTTGGATCGGTGGTGGTGAATGGGAAACGAATTACAGGAAGGATATCTTCAATACCCAGCATGTCGAGATATAATCGGCTATCGTGAGTGGAATCGTGAAACTGGTTTCCGAGAACCCGTCCATTCACCCTTTTCCCCTCACCCCTCTCCGCCCCTCACCCACTCACCCCCACGCACACGGATCGCTCCTCCATGCCCATCACCCCCGAGCATTTCGCAGACCGCCTCGACCGCATCCGCGCCCGCCTCGTCGAGCAGGGCAAGCTGGTCGTCCAACTCACCGAGCAGACCTTCAACACCATCTACGAGCGTGACGCCGCTGCAGCAGCCGAGCTCATGACCCGCGACGACGAAATCGACCAAGCCGACATCGAAATCGAACGCGACGCCGTCGACCTGCTCACCCTGGCCATCCGCGATTCATGCCCCATCGACCCCGCGCAGATCCGCTCCCTGCTCACCGCTGTCAAGGTCAACAACGAGCTCGAACGCATCGCTGACGCCTCGACCGACATCGCCCAACGGGTCATCGCGCTGGGCGAACGCACCTCGCCTTTCCCCAAAACCACCCGCGTGATGACCAACTCAATCGTCGGCGTCCTCCGCGACACCGTCCGCGCCTTCCGCGATACCAACGCCGAGAAAGCCAAAGCCGTCCTTGCCTGCGAGGGCAACACCCTCTCATTCCATGAACTCATCACCCGCGACGCCGAGGTCCGCGTCGCCGATGGGCGCATGGGGGTCGATACCGCCTTCGATCTCCACGCGATCATCAACCAAGCCGTGCTTATGGGCGATCACTGTACCAACATCGCCGAACAGGTCATCTACGAAGCCACCGGCACCATCGTCCGCCACACCACCGCAGGCTGGGTCGAGCAGAACTTGCCAAACCTCAAAGCTCCTGAGAACACCTAAACCCGTAGCACAGGCGTCCCGCCTGTGTCTTCTGTCTTTCTTTCGAGTTCAATTAAACGGAAAAAGACACAGGCGGGACGCCTGTGCTACGAAAGCCGGTTTATTTCCCACGCTTATAAAACGGCAACTCCACCACCACCGCATCAAGCTTTGTCCGCCCCGCATCAACCTGAACCTTCGTTCCAATCTCCGTATGGGCACTGGGCACAAACCCCATCGCGATCGACTTCTCGAGCGTCGGGCTCAAACACCCAGAACTAACTGTCCCGACCGCCTCGCCATCGACCAGAATCGCCATCCCCTGCCGGGCTGTCCGCTTGGAATCAATCTCTAACCCAACAAGCTTTACCTCAGGCCCACCCTTGTCCCGAATCGCGATCAACGCCTCCTGCCCGATGAATGTCTCCCCCTGATTTTCAACTGATTTATCGAGCGCAATCACAAAGTCCACCCCACACGACAACGCACAGATATCCTCGCCCAGCTCATGCCCATACAACGGCATCCCCGCTTCGAGCCGAAGCGTGTCACGCGCGCCCAGCCCACAAGGCTTGATCGTCTCATGATCCTCATCGGAGTTCATCTCCTTCATCATCATCTTCATCGCCATGCCGATCGCCGACGCGGGCAGAATCACCTCGACCCCGTCCTCGCCGGTATACCCCGTCCGCGCGACCATGATCTTCATAATCATCATGTTCTTGACGAGAAACCGATACCGCTTGAGCTGAGGGATCTCCGAAGACACCTTCCCGATCAACTCCATGACCTTTGGGCCTTGCATCGCGATCATCGCCGTCTTCTCGGTCCGATCTTCCATCTTCACATCGAACCCACGCCCCGCGATCACCGCTTCAAAGTGCTCCACAATCTTCTCACGATTCCCCGCATTGACCACCACCAGAAACTCCGTCTCCCCCATCCGATTGACGATCACATCATCATGCACCCCGCCGCGTTCGTTGCAAATCAGCGAGTATCGGCACTGCCCCTCGACCATCGACCCGATCTTGCGCGAGCACACATGCTCAAGAAACCGCGCCGAATCTTTGCCCTTGAGTGACAATCGCCCCATATGCGAGACATCAAACAAACTCCCGCTGCTCCGCGTATGGACATGCTCATCCTTGATCGAAGTCGCATACTTGATGGGCATCTCCCACCCCGCATACTCGACCATCTGCGCGTGATACTCTTCGTGATACTTATGGAGCGGCGACTGCTTGATACCGGCTTGCGTGGACATAAAAACACCTCATTTTCAGGACAAACTCAATCACCTAAGCATATGCAATCGGCGTCCACGGGACATTATCAATCAATCGAACCCCGCCCACTTTCGCCGCGATCAACGCCCGGCAGGGCACATGCGTCGGCGCCCCCATATCCGCCAAAGCCATCAGCGTCTCCGAATCCCGGATCACCGCATACTCGGGCTCGATCCCATCATCAGCGAGCATCTCACGCATCAACGACTCCGCCTGCTCAGGAACCCGCACACTCGACGCAGCAAACAGCGCCCGGCTGATCCCCACCGCCTGCACTCGCGCCTCATCGCTCAGATTCAAATTCCGCGAACTCATCGCCAGCCCCGAATCCTCGCGCACCGTCTGCGCCGGGATAATCGCCAAATCCCGCCCTTGCTGCTTGCTCATCGCCCGGATGCACCCGAGCTGCTGCCAATCCTTCTCCCCAAACACCGCACCCGAAGCCCCGCACAGATCAAACAACCTCGACACCACCTGACACACCCCCGCAAAGTGCCCCGGCCGATACAAATCCTCAAGCCCGGGCTCAGTGGCAATCTCCGGAATCACAATCGAACTCGTCACATCCTCATCAGGCGGATACACCACCTCCACCGCCGGGTTGAACACAATGTCCACCCCCGCATCCCGGCACATATCCAGATCATCAGCCATCCGATTGGGATACCGATCAAAATCCGCCTGCTCATTGAACTGCTTGGGGTTCACAAAGATCGACACCGCGCTAGGCACCCCTTCGATCTTCGCCCGGCGCACCGCCGCCTCGATCAGCGTCCCATGCCCCCCATGCAACGCCCCCATCGTGGGCACCAGCACACACCGAGCAGTCAACCCAAGATCAGGCTCTTCAATCACTCGCATCGCAACCCTTCACAAAAACACACTCATACATGGAGAGTGTATCGCGGGAAGGAAGAAAAAGATTCACCACAGAGCACACAGAGCACACAGAGCACACAGAGGGGAAGGCAGAGAAGAGGAAGGCAGGGGGAAGAGGAAGAGAGGGGGGATAAGCAAGAAAAGTGGGGTACCGAGATCCCTCTTCTCTCTTCCACTTCCCCTCCTCTGCCTTTTTTCTCTGTGTGCTCTGTGTGCTCTGTGGTGAATCCTCTTCCCCTCCCTCCCTCCCCGTCTACCATCCCCCGTGCCCACCAATCACACCAATCTCCCGACCAACGCCCAATGGACAAGTCATATCCATGCGCTGATCCGTCATCCGCTCGCCGATGTCCCCTTCACCGCGACCGACGCCCAAAAACAGACCTACATCGACACCTTCGCCGACGAATACGCCAACCGTCGGCTCACCGATCGCCCCTTCCTCGCCCACCTCCTGAGCCTCACCCTCGATCCCCCCGCCGAGTTCTCCGCCCTCGATCAGCACCTCTGGTGCCTGGTCCAATCGCACAACTTCGACCCCGACGCAGCCCACGCCCTCATCACCCCAGCAGGCGCCCTCGTCCCCGATTCGGCCAACCTGGCTATCGAATACCGCACCATGGTCGAGTTGTGCGCCCTCCATGCCCTCTGGATCATCGCCAACCGCTCCAACTCCCAATCCCTCATCGCCCGCTGCCTCGACGCCGCCGCCTGGCACACCCAAGAGCTCCAACCCGACAACGCCATCAACCGCCCCTGGGCGACCCAGGTCTTCATAGCACTCGCCCAGAGCACCCCCGACCCCGAAGCCGCCCACCTCGCCCACCTCCACGCCCAAACCCTCATCCACAACTGCTCAATATCCCTCGGCTCCCCCGACATCCTCAGCGCCCTGATCCTTCGTGACGCAATGGATCAGATGAGTTCGTAAGAACACCACGCACCCAGTAGAACGGGCTTCCAGCCCATTTCTTCATATTCAATGTATCCAATAAAAAAACGGGCTAGAAGCCCGTTCTACCAAGAGGGATAAGCCCATCGCCTTCCCCTACTTCGCCGACTTCCGCTCGCCATTCTTCCGGGCATACAACCAAGTCCGCAGCGCCGCATTGCTCGAATACAACTCAAGCCACCCCGCTTTATCATCCCGATACTTCTCCGCCAGCGCCGCCGCAATCAACCCCATAAACATCGGCTGCGGAGTCAAAGGCCGCGATGTCAACTCCGGATGGAACTGCGCCCCGACAAAGTATGGATGCGTGATCGCACCCTCCTCCGTTGCCCCCTCATGATCCGATGCCAGCTCCAGAATCTGCATGATCGGCTGCTCAGGATGCCGCCCCGAGAAAATCAACCCGCCCGCTTCAAGCTGCTCAATATACGACGGATCAACCTCGTACCGATGCCGGAACCGCTCATGGATCGACCGCTTCCCACCGGCGAGGAACGCCGCGAGCGTATCGGGTGTGACCTGCACATCCTGCGCACCCAATCGCATCGTCCCCCCGAGCCCCTCGATCTTCTTCTGATCGGGTAGCTCCGAAATCAAAGGCGACCCGCACATCGGATCAAACTCCGTCGAATACGCGTCCTTGATCCCAAGCACATTGCGCGCAAACTCGATCACCGCGACCTGGAACCCAAGACAAATCCCCAAATACGGCGTCCCCGACTCTCGGCAATACTTCACCGCCGAGATCTTCCCCTCGACCCCACGCGATCCAAACCCGCCGGGCACAATCACCGCGTCAAACGCTTCGAGTTTGTCGATCACATTCGATTCATTGATATTGGAGGTATCGATCCAATGCAGATCAACCTCGCACCGAAAATGAGCCGCACAATGCTCAAGCGATTTCTGAATCGACGCATACGCATCCATCAGATCCGCATACTTGCCCGTGATCGCCACCTTCACCGAATGTCGTTTTTTCGCGACCAATCCATCGACAAAGCTCGACCACTGCTTGCGTGCAACATCTTCCTTCTGCGCATCGACCCGATCATGCAACCCCAGAATCGAAAGAATCTCCCGATCCAATCCCTCGTTGCGCATCTCGTCAGGGATCGTATAAATACTGCTCCGATCATGCATCGAGAACACCCGATCCATAGGCACATTGGAGAACATCGCGATCTTCTCCATCACCTTGTGGTCAACCTCGTTCCCCGCCCGGCACGCGATCATGTGAGGCTGAATCCCCGACTCCATCAACCGCTTGATCCCGAGCTGCGCCGCCTTGGATTTCTGCTCGCCGAGCGCCTTGGGCTCGATGACATAAGTCAACGCCACAAAGCACACACTGCCGGGTCCTTCCTCAAAAGCCAGCTCGCGCAACGCCTCGATATAGAACCCATTCTCATAATCCCCAACCGTCCCGCCGACCTCGACAAAAACGATATCGGCAGGCCCAGTCCCATCGCCCCGCAGCGCGAGTTCACGCAGCCGCCGTTTCACATCACCCGTCACATGCGGGATCATCTGCACATCACGCCCCAGATACACCCCCTGGCGTTCACGATCGAGAATCTCGGAATAGATCTGCCCCGAAGTGACAAAGTTCCGCCTCGTCAGATTCTGGTTGAGCATCCGCTCGTAGGTCCCCAAGTCCATATCACACTCGGTGCCGTCATCGAGCACAAACACCTCGCCATGCCGATACGGATTGAGCGTCCCCGAGTCAATGTTGAGATACCCCTCACACTTGATCGGCGCGACCCGCAACCCCTTGTCCTTGAGCACCTTAGCCATCGAGGAACTAAAAATCCCTTTGCCAAGCCCAGACATCACCGTCCCAAGGATCACCACATATTTGTGGTTCCCTTTTTTGTATCCATCGGGGATCGGGGAATAGAACTCAGAGTTGGCCATCGAGCGATCGCCCGCAGCAGCGAGCAGGTCGGCGCCGACAGGATCAACTCGAGTTGAAGATACATGGTGCGATGAATCTTGACCAGCGTCGGCGTCACTTGATTGGGGCATATCCAATCGTACCAACTCCAGCACCAATCGTGCAACCCGGTTGCATCTTCGGGTGAAATTCCAAACAATTTATGCTTTGAATCGCCCGACGAACGCCCGGTATTGTTCGGGGGTATCAATCCCAGAGTGCATAGACCGGCAGTACGCCGCCCGAATGCTGTATCCATGGCCAAGCCAACGAAGCTGCTCAAGCGACTCCGTGATCTCCAAATCCGTAGGATCCCACGACAAATACTCCCAGATCGCCCCCACCCGGTACGCATAAATCCCCACATGCCGATACGCCGGAGTCTGGGTCTGCACCCGAGGGTAAGGCACCCCCGAACGAGAAAAATACAACGCCCGCCCCATCTCCACACCGCCCCCCCCAACCGATCGACCGCTCATCACCGCCTTGACGATATTGGGATCAAGAAAATCGGCATTATCCACAATTGGTGTCACCACTGTCCCCACAGATCGCGCATCCCCGCCCGCATCCCCGCAATACGCGCCATACGCCCCATCAATCACGCTCGGCTCAATCTCAGGCTCATCGCCCTGCACATTGATCACCACATCCGATTCATCAAGCCCAAGAACCTTCGCCGCCTCCCCGAGCCGACTCGTCCCGTTGGGATGCTCGACACTGGTCATCACCCCCTCGAATCCCGCCCGCGTCACCACATCAAAAATCGCCAGGCTGTCCGTCGCCACCACCACCCGCAACACCGACTGCGCCAAACTCGCCCGCTCACACACATGCACAACCATCGCCTTGCCCGTATCGTCCGCGAGCGCCTTGCCCGGGAACCGGGTTGAGTCCATCCTCGCCGGGATGATCGCGACAACACTCACCGGGGGCTCCTCAAACTCGCTCAGGCTTTGATCTCGGAAATCAACGCCTTGATCTGCTCGCGTCGATCGCGCACATCACGGAAGTTGAACTGCTGGATCGCCATCGCGGCTGCGAGTTTGTCCGCCCGCTCGGCGATCTCCAGATCACGATCCTTGTTCGCCTTGGCTTGGAGCGCATCCATCAGCCCATACCGGATATCCATCCCCAGCTCGGACTTCTCATCATTGATCCCCTCGAGCGCCTCCTCAAACGAAGTGATCGCAGCATCTTCCCAACCCCCAAGACGCCGAAACGCCTTGCCGATCAGGTTTTTGACCTCTCGCCGAAGCTTGGGATCATTCTGCGCCTCTTGGAACTGCTCGATCGAATCCTGAAACTCGCCCTGCTCGAACAAAATCTTCCCGAGCTGATATTTCAATCCCAGCTCCGTCGGATAGTTCTCAACCTGGAGCCTCAACTCATCCATCTCCATCTTGCGCATCTGGACGCTCGCCTTGGCGAGCTTGCTCTGCAACTCTTCGTCGCCCGGATTCGCCTGGGCCTGGGCTTCAATCTTCGCGATCGTCCGCCGGGCACGCATCACCTGAATCTCGCCCGCCTGCTGACGATACCGAAACACGCCGGTCTCTTTGAACGCCTTGCTAAAGAGCGTTAGCGCCTTGAGCTCATCGCTCCCCTTGCCCCGGTCCAACAACGCCTTGGCATATTTATTGAGCGTCGGGAGATCATCGGGACGCTCCTTGTATTCCTGCTCGAGCGTCGAAACAATCGCATCCTTCGTTGACCCGGTCTTGGCGATCGAATCCTGCTGAGCCATCTCAAGCTGCTTATCCGCATCGCGGATATTCTTGCGGAACCCGCCCTCTTCATCGTTGTCATACCCGCCCGAACTCATCGTGTTCTGCGCAAGCATATTGCGAACCCGAGCCTGCAGATCGCCATCGGACTGATCGAGCCGACACGCGTTCTCCCCCGCAATCGCAGCCAGATTAAACACCTCCACCGCTTCAAACGCGTCGAGCAACTTGACAAACATATCCTTCTTCTGCTTGGGATCGTTCTGCACCATCGCCAAAGCGTGCTCGCCGAGCATCTTCACCGCATCCTTGAGATTGATCTTCGCTGCCGACTCGGTCACCCTGATCGCATTATTCGTATCCACCCGCTTGAGCCCAAAGTCGAGCAGCGAGTTGAGGAACTTGCCCACATCCCCCTTGAGCACCAACCCACTTTTGATGCCTTTGCTCCCCTTTTTGGGGTTCTCGACCGCATAGATTTCCGACGATTTCAAGAACGCATTGAGCCCATACATCGAAGTCGGATCATGCCCGAGCCCGTTGAGCCAGAGCTGCATCGCGTATTCGTAGTTTCCAGACTCATGGACCGTCTTGGCATGATCAAAGAACGACTTGGCCTTCTTGGGCGAAAAAGCCTCGGGCACCGGGGCACCAGAATCGCTGTTGTCTTCGTCCTTCTTACTCTTTTTTCCAAACATCGCCACGGTCTACGCTCCTCATATCTACTCAAGACCCGCAAGTGTATGCGGATTGATCCCCTCAAGGCACCCGGATCCCCCACAACCTCGATTGATGGACATACGATTCCATAATGACCATCGACCCCACCAAACTCCGCATCGAGCTCTACCCCACCGAGGTGCTCAAAACCAAAGCCAAGCCAACCCCGCTCACCGACGAAGTTCGCACGGTCGCTCATCGCATGATCGACCTGATGAACGGAGCCCAAGGCATCGGGCTCGCTGCCCCCCAGATCGGGCTCTCCTGGCGTCTCTTCGTCGCCCATGTCCCCCCGGATCCCGATCCAGACCCAGAATCTCCCGCTCCCGAGTTCCCCGATGCCTGCGATGCCCCCCAAATCTTCCTCAACCCCACCATCACCAACTTCGCAGGCGAGATCGAACCCTACGACGAAGGCTGCCTTTCGCTGCCGGGAATCACAGGCGAGGTCAACCGACCATCCATCGTCACCATGACCGCCACCGACCTCGAAGGCAACGAAATCTCACTCACCGCATCCGGGCTCCTCGCCCGATGCTGGCAGCACGAGATCGACCACCTCGACGGCATCCTCATCCTCGATAAAATGACCCAGATGTCCCGACTCAAAAACCGGCTCCGCATCAAACAAATGGAAAAAGCCGCCAAACGCTGATCCCCCTCCCCCGTAGCACAGGCGTCCCGCCTGTGTCTTCTCTTTTCCTCTTCTTTATCCACCACCCCCGAGGAGCCACCCATGAACATCGTCTTCCTCGGCTCGGGCGCCTTCGGGCTCCCCACCCTCCAACGCCTCGCCAAAGACCACACCATCACGGCCATCGTCACCCAACCCGATCGCAAAGCAGGCAGAGGCTCGAAACTGACCGCGACACCCATCGGGCAATGGGCCGCCGAGCACCTCCCCGATACCCCGCTTGTCAAAGCCGAAAACATCAACGCCGACGCCCCCCGCGATCTCGTCCGCGCCTTCGCTGCCGACGCATGGGTCATCATCGCCTATGGCCAATACCTCGGCCAAAAACTCATCGCCGACCGCTTCGCCATCAACCTCCACGCCAGCCTCCTCCCGCGCTGGCGCGGAGCCTCCCCCATCAACTCCGCCATCGTCGCTGGCGATTCAACCACCGGCAACTCCGTCATCACCATCGACAAACACATGGACGCCGGCGCAGTCCTCGCCCAATCAACCCGCCCCATCGAACCCGACATGACCGCAGCCATGCTCCACGACGCCCTCTCAAACGAAGGCCCAGCCCTCATCGCCCAAGTCCTCAACGATCGGCTCACTGGCACCGAACAGTACCTCACCCAAGACCCATCGCAGGTCACCATCGCCTCGAAGATGTCCAAAGCCGACGGCGTCGTCGATTTCAACCAACCCGCCCGCCTCGTCAACGCCCGAATCAACGGCTTAAACCCCTGGCCAAGCGTCACCGTCGGGTTTCGGGATGAACAGATCAAAATCAACCACTCGAAACCCGCCGAGATTCAATCCCAAGAAACCCCGGGCACCATCATCGACGCTGCCCTTGGTCTGGTATCCTGTGCCGACGGCAACGCCATCGAACTCCTAATGGTTCAGCCACCCAACAAACGGGCGATGGACTGGAAAGCATTCGCCAACGGGCGAGCGGTCAAAATTGGCGAACAACTCATCGGATCACCCCTGCCGAGTTCCACATGAACGCACTCACACTCTGGGACTTGCTCCTCCCAAAGCCAACCCGATCCAAACGCTCGAGACGCAAACCACCCGCGCCCAAGCCCATCGTTCGCAAATCCAAGCCCAAAGCCGCCCCCACAGGCATGGCCCTCAAATACGAGCAGATCACCAAACTCATGCTCGCCAAGCACGGCGTCCGCGTCCGTAAATGGCGATCCTCCATGTCCGGCGTCGCGTGGCAGGTCACCTACCGCGATGGGTCTGTTTCCAAACTCCTCGAATCGCCAAAGCCCAAAGGCCCGATGTCGGCTGCCATCTTCCTCCACGAGATCGGACACCACGCCATCGGGTTCGGCACCTACAAACCCCGCTGCCTCGAAGAGTACTACGCCTGGAAGTTCTCCATCGACACCATGCACGAACTCGGATTGAATGTCACCGATCGCGTCCACGAACGCATGCACGACTCACTCAACTACGCCCTCGAAAAAGCACTCCGCCGAGGGCTCAAGAATATTCCACACGAACTCATCCCCTATCTCGAACCCCGAACCCGCCATCGCCACACTCAACTCGCCCAATAACCATGCTTCGAGCCCGAGCGAACAACCCAACCGAACATTCCTCCGCAATTTGCAGTACCATCAGAATAAATCGCACTAAACACCCGTTTACCTACCGCAAACACCTACACGGAGCCCCCAATGCTGATCACCAAGTCCCTCGCTGTCATCTCTATCACCGCCATCACCATCACGGCAGCCCTCGGATTCATCATCGTCCCACCCAACACCCCCACAACCTCCACCACAAACGACTCATCAACCATGACCACACAAAGCACCCAGAAAATTTCGAAGCTCGGGCATGATGTCACGCCTTTGAGCAGTGAAAAAATCAACGAACTCGCCAAAGACCTCACCCCCGAAGAGGCCAAAGTCATCCTCGCCAGCGGCACAGAACCCGCCTTCTGCGGCAACCTCGTCGACAACAAACTCGAAGGCACCTACATCTGCCGACTCTGCAATCTCCCGCTCTTCAAATCCGACTCCAAGTTCAAATCCGGCACCGGGTGGCCTTCCTTCTTTCAGCCTGTCGATCCCGATCATGTCGTCGAAAAACCCGACAACAAGTTCGGCATGAAACGCACCGAAATCCTCTGTGCCCGATGCTCCGCCCATCTCGGGCATGTCTTCCCCGACGGCCCAGAACCAACCGGGCTCCGGTTCTGCGTCAACTCCGTCTCGCTCGACTTCGTCGAGAACGGGCAAGCCTTCCCCGAAGGTGGTCAACCAGTCGCAACGAACAACATCCTCAAAACCGCCTACTTCGGCGGCGGGTGTTTCTGGGGCGTCGAAGACCGCTTCTCCCAAATCCCAGGCGTCATCGACGCAGTCTCAGGCTACCAAGGCGGCAACGACGATAACCCGTCCTACAAAGATGTCTGCTCGGGCACATCAGGGCACGCCGAATCCGTCGAGATCAAGTATGACCCGAGCATCGTCTCCTACGACGAACTCCTCGCCTTCTTCTTCAGAATCCACAACCCCACCCAAGGCAACCGTCAAGGCCCAGACATCGGCACCCAATACCGCTCGGTCATCTTCCCCACCGACGAAGAACAAATGAAACTTGCCAAAGCCTTCATCGACGCCGAGCAAAGGGCCGGCAAATGGAGCAGCAAACCCATCACGACCCAGATCATGATGGCTCCCAAGTTTTACAAGGCGGAAGAATACCACCAAGACTACCATGTCAAAAACGGCGGGCACTGCGCCATTCCAGACTAATTACCATCTCCTCCCCCGGGCTTCCGGGGGAGGTGGCGAACGAAGTGAGGCGGAGGGGGTCTTCTCTTTTTACTTCTACAACCCGCAGACGAAAAGAAGACCCCCTCCGCCCTTCGGGCACCTCCCCCGGAAGCCCGAGGATTATGCATGAATCTTATGATTCCTCGCGATCCTTGCGGCGTTGATGGCGAGTTTGGAGCCGATCCACAGCCGCGTTCTTCGTAAAGTACGC
>Ga0316204_10001439_pt1 | contig 64351 bp, 62 predicted proteins | sample 6monrhotite_MG_2_FD_205661 | JGI IMG/M metagenome (GOLD analysis project Ga0316204, IMG submission 205661) | Microbial mat bacterial communities from mineral coupon in-situ incubated in ocean water Damariscotta River, Maine, United States -... | ecosystem: Environmental > Aquatic > Marine >... | reverse complement strand
GGATCAAACGGATTGACCGCCTCTGCAGTAATGCGAAGTTTCACAGGGAAATTAAATCCATTTATCATCGGCTAGCCACGCAGGCAATTGGGCAGCTGCCCCGTCCAGTCATTCACATTGACTGGTCCGACATGGATGATCGGAAAGCCCATTTTCTCTTGCGAGCGTCTCTGGCGGCACAGGGCCGTTCCCTCACGCTCTATGAAGAAATCCATCCCCTTAAGACCAAAGAGAAACCCCATGTCCATCGCGCCTTTATGACCCGCCTACAGAAACTGTTACCAGAAGATTGTCGGCCTATCATTGTCACCGATGCTGGCTTTCGCATTCCCTGGTTTATGTTGGTGACGTCCCTTGGTTGGGACTATGTGGGGCGGGTCAGAAATCGAACCCACTGCCAGAAACTAACCGAAGAATTTGGGGCTGATCCCACGGATGGTCACTGGTTTCCGATTAAGGCACTCTGTCCGTTTGCCGCCCAGAAGGTCAAAGATTTAGGACTTTACTGGCTTGGTGAAAAAGCGCAGTTCACGACCAGAATGGTGGTTTTGCGCCGATGTTCCAAAGGCCGCAAGGACAAGACAGTGACCGGCGAACGCGCAAGGCGCAGCAAGCAATCCCGGGCCAGTGCAATGCGGGAGAAAGAACCATGGTTGCTGGCCACGTCCCTTTGTCCGCAATCCACATCGCCCAAGAAGGTCGCCAGAATATACGCCACCCGGATGCAAATAGAAGAAAGCTTCAGAGACCTGAAATCAGGCCTGAAAATGAATGCTTGCGGCACGCGAAATATGAAAAGGCTGGAAGTTCTGCTCATCATTGCCGCCGTGGCCCAATATCTGCTCTATTGGCTCGGTCTCGCGGTCAAGGAAGCCGGGAAGCACTGGCAATATCAGGTGAATTCCATCAAGACCAGAAATATATTGTCCAACCAGTTCATCGGGCTGCGGGCCTATAAAGATATCACCCTGAAATTGACCAAACACCACTGGCAAGCCGCCTTGAATACCCTAAGATCATTAACGGAAAACCCCAATGCTATTTATTGACAAATTTCGTGGGGATCCCCCAGACTCTGACCCCATTGATTCTTGACTAGACTCTGCCCCCATTGATCGGAATTTCCGAACTTAATTCTGAATAAATGCCTCGCTCAGGCGATATACTTATTACAGTGCCGAGTGTATGATCAAATAACATAAACAAATCATCACTTTTCTCATAACAATCCAAATCAGTTTCTAAACTCAACAATCTATCATTCTCAAAAATAAATTGAACAGAGAAATCATCTAAATTAATGTTTATGTCTAAAAGTTTAATGTGCTGAAAGTGAAATAAAACTTCTTCATAAGAGCGATCATCAGTTTCATCACAATCAAGAACAAGATTATCCCCCAAATAAATTTCCCAATCACACAAGTAAACCCAAAGCATAAAAGTTCGATTAGTTTTTTCAGAAAAATTTTCTTTGTGAATAATAAAATCAAAGGTTAAAAAACTTCCCCATCCCCTCTTAGCTTGTACGACCTCAAGGCCTAAAGGGAATGAAATATCCTCTATTACTTTCTCCTCTATCAATTCTTCTTCAACTCCTTTGCAATTTCTTTAATTTCATGAAATGGCTTGTCACCTCCTGAAATATCACGATGAATTTCAGTTTTTCGATCCTTTGAAAGTCCTTTAGTAGCGTCTTTAAATTGCTTATTTTGACGCTTATTTCCACGTGGTGTACCTTTTTTCTGTTTGTTTCCTCCCTTACTATCTTGTGATCGTTTCTGTTCTTGAGCACGACGTTCTTTTGCCTTCTTCTTTTTGGGAGCATCAGTTTTAGGCTGGTCATTAGCATTGTTATTAAAGATATCACCAATGCTATCAGCTATGTTTTGAGCGCCCGACGCAATTGCATCAGTAGCATCTTTAATTGCTTTCTGACCTTGAGGAGAATCGACCCACGTCTTAATGGCCGCTCCCACAGCAATAACACCAACTCCTATTCCTGTGCATACGCCCACGCATAGCCCACTCGGATCGAGATTATTAACCGGATCATTACCGACATAAGCATACCAGTTCAAGCCATCGCCATACCCAATAGGATCAGTTTGTAAGAATCTCCCTATTGCTGGTGAATAATATCTGGCTCTATAATAGTATAATCCGGTCTCCGCATCAAGCCTTCTTCCGGTGTATCGGAACGGGTTGCCGGTGAGGTCGTTGCTGTTGCCGTAAGCATCGTAGCTATGCTGCTCTGTCACGTTGCCCGCCGCGTCACTCATCGCGATGATACGGCCCCTTTACCGCCCCCTGCTCCAGGGCCTATTACCCCTCGTGTCAGCGACGGTTTTGATTATTATTTCGTCATCCTCATCTTCGGGGAGCCATATGGCATGACCGCCTTTACGGAAGAAATCCCATCTATCAATGACCAGGGCGGCGGACGGACAGGCCATGTTAACAGGAACGAGGCTAATGATAATCTGTGCATTTTGGCAATCTTCTGGCAAGGCCCTTTCGTTTTTAACCAAAGCAATCAAGATGTGATTTTTTTTATAGGGCGGCCGATAGAGGCAGCTTAATTTATCGCAGGTCATCCAGTTAACCTTGTTGTCGGCGGCTTGTTTTTTATCCCATTTTTCGATTTTTTCCTGCCCATAGCGCTGCGCCCAGCGTTGCCGCGTCATGCGCCCCGACCGCAGGCTCGAGAGACTGATTTCCTGATTTGCGTTCCTAACCCCAATAAGCCGTCCGCTATTATCAATCAGGATATCTGGCTGACGGTTGAGAAAAGCGGCCACAAGTCCCACCATAATGACGGGAAGGCCAAAATATCGCCATTTCTGCCGCCAAATGCCAACCCATAACGCCCCTAATGTCAGGGCAATCAATGGCCAAATTTCCAGAGCAGGAACAAGACTATAGGAACCCGGGGTATGGGACACGGTCTTGGCAACAAACATGATGGCATCCAGACCATATGACATGGGATATAGGGCTAACTGTCCTAACCCAAAGGGAAATAAGATCAGATACGCCGTCACGCAAGGCATCACCCAAAATACCATGATGGGCATCGCCAACAGATTTGCCACGAGTCCATATTGGACAAGCTTATTAAAATGAAACAAGGCGAAGGGCGCGATAGCCATCTCGGCGATCAAGGTCGTCAATAACATGGTGCCAATATAAAAGACGACTTTTTTGAGGTGGCTATGTTTTTTGCCATAAAAAGAAAATGCCTCAAATGTCCCGCGTTTGCCGAGTTCTTCATAGGCCGCAACCAAAGCCACAACAGCCGCAAAAGACATCTGAAAGCTCACCGATAACAGAGCTTCCGGCGTAAAGACCAAAATCACCATTGCCGCCAGGGCCACCAGTCGTAACGAGATGGCTTTGCGGTCGGTCAAAATGCCTAAAAACAGCACAAGCGCCATAATGAAAGCCCGTACCGTCGGGATTGCCCCGCCGCTCAAAAATACATAAACAATGCCAGCCCCGATGGCGATCACTGCCGCCCATTTTTTTATGGGGTACGTTAATGTCACATATTCTGACCGGGATAAAAGAAATCGAAAAAAGAAAAAAGCCGCCCCGCAAAGTAGCCCCATATGCAGGCCAGAGATGGCCAGCAAATGAGCAAGCCCAGAATTACGCATGTTATTAGCGACGTCTTGAGATATGCCAGACCGCATGCCCGTGATCAATGCGGCGGCCAACCCGCCCGCCTCACTAGGCCCACCTTCATCATCAGGAATAGCGCGGCGAATGTCTTCGGCCATGACCAGTCTTTGCCGGGTGGAGAGAATGAAGCCTCCTCTGGCTTTTTCAATAATCTCTGGCTTGCTGATGGCATAGCCCACCGCCCCGATACCCTGAAACCATATTTGACGGGCATAATCGAACCCCCCGGGCATGGCTGGCGCAGGGGGCGGCATAAGCCCTGCCCTGATCCTGACCCTGTCACCGGGTTGCGGCAAGTCGTCAAATTTTTGAACTTTCAAGCGCACTTTATTGAGCAGTGTCTCTCCGCGCAATCCTGGAATTTTTGGATGATCTATGACCAGAGACAACTTGCCATCAGTATAATGGCGCACGTCGAAAACAACCCCTGTTATCATAAGTGGCCCATGCTTTTTTTTTAAAACTGGCGTTGATAACAGCGCACTTCTGAGGGAAGCCGTTGTAAAACCACTTGTCCCGAGCAGAATCACAAGCATCATGATGCGAAGTAAATAGGAGCGCCAGAATAAAAGAAGTATGAGACCAAATATAAGGCATAATCCCACCGCCTTGGAAAGCGCCGGCTCATAGGGTAACGAAAAATACGCCCCAATGCCCAAAGCAAACAAGATGGGCACCCAGAGGTATAGCCGATCATATTCCTGATATAATATTTCTTTTAAATTTTCTATTGCCCATCCCCGCTCACATTCCGTGCTGTTTTTATGGGGACTTTTTCCCATAAAGTAAAATATTTCCCCCATTATTTTCGTTTTTTGGCATAACAGGCTTCCATTTTCCCTATAATTTTGCTAGAAACCAATCATCATTAAGGTCAAATGTCTTTACCCAAGATGTTATTAATCCCCTGCGCAGAGATAAGCATACGCCCTATACTGCCAAATTCGCACAACAAATACTGTTGGAAAATATAAATAAATGACGAAGAAAGTTATGACACGCTTCGCCCCGTCTCCTACGGGGTTCTTGCATATCGGCGGCGCGAGAACAGCATTGTTCAATTGGTTATTTGCCAAGCATCATGGCGGCGAATTCCATTTGCGCATTGAGGATACAGACCGCAAAAGGCTGACCGAGGGTGCCGTTGAAGCCATTTTTGACGGCATGAATTGGCTCGGCCTTACCTATGATGGCGAAGCTATCAGCCAGTATGAACGGCGCGCACGCCATAGTGACGTGGCCCAAGAACTTTTAGCCAAAGGCAAGGCCTATCATTGTTATTGCTCCCCAGAGGAGCTTGCCGAAATGCGTAGCACAGCCCGCGCAGAAGGCCGCCCAATGGGCTATGATGGCCGCTGGCGTGATAAAGACCCCTCCGAGGCCCCCCAAGGCGTCACGCCTGTGATCCGCTTTAAATCCCCCAATGAGGGACAGACAACCATCCATGACCAAGTGCAGGGCGATGTTGTCGTCGCCAACGCCCAATTGGATGACATGATTATATTACGGGCAGATGGTTCCCCGACCTATATGCTGTCCGTTGTAGTGGATGATCATGACATGGGCGTGACCCACGTGATACGCGGCGATGACCATTTAACCAATGCGGCGCGTCAGGCACAGCTTATCCTCGCCATTGGTTGGGCGCTGCCTATTTATGCCCATATCCCGCTCATTCATGGGCCGGACGGGGCAAAGCTGTCCAAAAGACATGGTGCGTTAGGCGTTGAGGCCTACCGTGACATGGGTTATCTGCCGAGCGCTGTAAAAAATTATCTTCTCCGGCTTGGGTGGTCCCACGGTGATGATGAAACAATATCACAACAGCAAGCCATTGAATGGTTCGGATTGGAGGCTATCGGAAAATCGCCGTCCCGCTTTGATTTCACCAAATTGGAAAATTTAAACGGATATTATATCCGCGAGGTGGAATCCGATCAATCCCTTGCTCAAATCTGTCGGCCCGTGATTGAAAAATCGCTGGGCAGGCCACTATCAGCGGCGGAAGACGCGCTCCTGATCACGGCAATGAAGGAATTAAAGCCCCGCGCGAAAAATATAAATGATCTGGCGCAAAGTAGCTTATTTCTGTTTGCGACACGGCCCTTGAGCCTTATTCCCAAGGCCGAAAAAATTCTGAATGAGGACGCCAAGGTCATTTTAACAGAGGTAGCAAACCAGCTGGAAAATTGCGCTGCTTGGGAAATTGAAGCGCTAGAGGCCGAAATTAAGGCCTTTGCGGAAGCCAGGGATTTAAAATTAGGTAATATTGCCCAGCCTATTCGCGCATCCTTGACCGGGAGCAATGTTTCCCCAGGAATTTTTGATATTTTAGTCTGGCTCGGCAAAGAAGAAAGCCTTGCCAGAATGAGAGATCACGCACTGTGATCTTGCCAATATTAGCAAGATCTTAATGAGTTATCATATAAAAGTAATATATATGACTTATATATTACTCAAAATGAGCAATGAAAAGCACAACAACGTAATGATGCGCTTCACGGCAAAATAATTTATAAAATAGAAAGCAAGAAAGCTAGAAAGCTAGAAAGCTAAAAAGAAAGGATGTGGGTTTATGATAAAAAATGTATTTGATAAAAAAGCTTTAAAGGAAACAGCAACATTAACCGTTGGCGGCAAAAGCATTGAATTACCAATTTATGCGGGGTCTGTCGGGCCAAATGTTATTGATATTCGGAAACTTTATGGCGAAACAGGCATGTTCACTTATGATCCGGGTTTTACATCCACAGCCAGCTGCGAATCCAGCATCACCTATATTGATGGTGACAAGGGTATCTTGCTTTACCGGGGCTATCCCATTGATCAACTTGCAGAGAAAAGTGACTTTATGGAAGTCGCCTATTTATTGTTAAACGGCGAACTGCCTGATGCTGCTGAAAAAGACGATTTCGTGACAACCATAACCTATCACACCATGGTTCATGACCAAATGAATTCGCTCTTTAAAGGATTCCGCCGCGACGCGCATCCCATGGCGATTATGGTTGGCGTTTTGGGGGCTATGTCAGCCTTCTATCATGACAGTCTGGACATTAATGACCCCATGCAGCGCAAAATTGCGTCTCATCGCCTGATTGCCAAAATCCCGACGATTGCGTCTATGGCTTATAAATATTCCATTGGCCAGCCCTTCGTTTATCCCCTCAACCACATGAGCTATGCCGAGAACTTCCTGCATATGACCTTTGGCGTTCCCCAATGCGAAGAATATGAAGTGAGTCCCACCCTCACCAATGCGATGGACAAAATATTCATCCTGCATGCTGACCATGAACAAAATGCCTCCACATCAACGGTTCGCCTTGCGGGCTCATCTGGGGCCAATCCTTTTGCCTGTATTGCGGCAGGGATCGCGTCTCTTTGGGGGCCAGCCCATGGCGGGGCCAACGAAGCTTGCCTCAATATGCTAGAGGAAATCGGCTCCGTACACCGCATCCCAGAATTTGTTGCCCGCGCGAAAGATAAGAACGATCCCTTCCGCCTGATGGGCTTTGGCCATCGGGTTTATAAGAATTTTGATCCGCGCGCTCAGGTTCTTGCCAAGGCGGCAAAAGATGTCCTCGACGAGCTTGGCATCAACGATCCTATGCTTGAAGTCGCCCGCGAATTGGAACGTATTGCCCTGGAAGATGAGTATTTCATCGAAAAGAAATTATATCCTAATGTTGATTTCTATTCTGGCATTATTCTTAAAGCTATGGGTTTCCCAACAGGAATGTTTACGGTGTTATTTGCCTTAGCCAGAACAACGGGCTGGGTTTCACAATGGGGCGAAATGATCGAAGATCCCACCCAAAAAATTGGGCGCCCACGTCAATTATTCACCGGCGATACCCAACGGAACTTTATTGATATCGAAAACAGGTAAAGCGTCATCTTAGCAAAAACCCCCAGAGAATTAACTGAAAATAAACTATAGTCAGTTCTCTGGGGGTTTTTTATTAACGACAAATTATCGCTCGATAAATTCTATCATATAACCATCGGGATCCCGCACGAAGGCCAGTATGGTATTCCCGTGTTTCATAGGGCCAGGTTGTCTTGGCACTTCAATGCCATTGTTTTCCAGATCATGGCACAGGTCATAAATATTTTTAACCCCGATAGCGATATGACCATAGGCATCTCCTATAATATACGGTTCCGTCCGATCCCAATTATGGGTCAATTCGATAACGGTATGGTTATTCTCTTCCCCAAAACCAAGAAAGGCCAGCGTAAACCGGCCTTCTGGGTAATCATTTTTTCTCAGCAATGTCATCCCAAGAGAGCGACAATAAAAATCAATGGATTTATCTAAATCCAAAACCCGAAGCATCACATGTAGAAATCGGTTATCATGGGCCATAAAATCGCGCCTTATTTATCAGCTATCATTGCGGTAAAGGTCGCTTCCGCTACGATTTGTCCGCCGACCACGGCTTCTCCGCCAAACCGCCAGACAGGCCCTCGGTGACGCTCTTTTTTAATATGGAGTTCGAGCATATCCCCAGGAACCACAGGCTTCCGAAATTTAGCCCCATCAATGGACATAAAATAAGCCAATTTTTCTGCGGCGTCATCGACCATACTTAACATAGTAAGCGCTGCAGCGGCTTGCGCCATTGCTTCGACAATGAGGACTCCCGGCATAACGGGCTTACCCGGGAAATGTCCCTGAAAAAACGGCTCGTTGATGGTAACGGCCTTAAGTCCAACAGCTGACATGCCCGGGTTAATTTCGGATAACTTATCGATCAGCAACATAGGATATCGATGAGGGATCAATTCCATGATCCTCTCAATACCAATCGTGTCCAGACCTTCGTTATTTTCTTCCGACATATTTAACTTCTTTCGCCGTTAAATAATATGATTATTTAGCCGGCATATCCGGCGTAGGTGGAAGCACGACTTTAATAGAAGGAAGAACGAGGTCAAGCGCTTCAATGACCTTTGTCGTCACGTCAAGGCCAGCGGTTTTTTCAATCACAAGGCTCACATCCATAATCATTGTGGCGTTATAATCTTTTAGGATTTTTTGAAAAATAGGTTTCAAAGCACGTTGCAAATCGCCCTGTGCATTGCCTAGCGCCGTTTCTAACAGCTTGTTTTTAATCTGGACTTCACGTTGAACAGTCAAAACTTTATTTTGAAAGTCCTTAACTTTGGCATCATAAGATTCTTTGGGAAGAATCGACCGTTGCGATTTCAACGTTGTTTCTTCTGCTTTTAATGTTTTTTCCTGCTCTGCTATTTCTGCCTGAAACCGCGTGCGGATGGTATCTAACTGTCTTTGGATATCTTTACCTGCCGCAGAATTAAATCTGACCATACGGCTGTCAATGACGGCAATGACGGCCTGCGGTAGCGGTTCGGCCGCAACGACAGTCGCTATATTTGAAAAGGAGGAAACCGCTGATGCGATTGCCGCGATGAGAGTAATTTTGATTATCTTTTTCATGTTAAAATCTAGTTCCGATGTTAAATTGGAAAAATTCTGTTTTATCAAATTTGTTAGACAATATTGCCTTCGCAAAATCGACCCTAAATGGACCAAAAGGTGACGTCCATGTAAACCCTATCCCTGCAGATACCCGTGGTTTTGGCGTATCTGCAACAATACTATGCGTTAATCCTGTGGCAGGATTAAACAACTGACTTGGTAAGTCAATAGAAAATAATGCCCCTGCATCAACAAACATACTGGCTTCAATCCCCAATTCCCTCGCGCCAGAACCGAGTGGAATATATACTTCCAAAGAGCCTTTATAGAAGGCATTTCCCCCAAGAGCATCCGTTGTCAGGTCATCCCGTGGCCCAATACCGGCCTGTTGGAAACCCCGCATCCTTGGATTTCCTAGGAAAAAGCGGTCGTTAATCCTGATGTCCTGCCCCAGCGACAAAATATGACCGCCTTCTACTTTAGCGCCGAAAATCCAGCGCCCATAGATCGGTATGAAATAATTATAATTCGCCTGGCTCCTGATATATTTAACGTTTCCGCCAAGGCCCGCAAGATCCTGATTAAAGACGGCGCGATGTCCCCTGTTTGGTTTTTGCCGATTATCCAAATTATCATAGGAAATCCCATAACCAATTGAAGAGGTGGTAAATGTGCCAATATTGGTACTCGTAAAGGGGCTTCGGCTAGAAAGAAAAGCCGATGGAATATCAATTTTATCCTGGCGCAGGTTATAACGCCCACTCATTACAATATATTCTGTGACAGCGAAAGCCGTTCTCAGGCCCATACCGAGTGACACCTGTTGGAAATTGGCTTCTCTAAAGCTGTTATCCCTATAATAGACATCAAGGCCCGCCACAACGGCACGGCCAAGGAAATAGGGTTCGGTAAAGCCGACGTCTAGCTCTTTACGTCGACTGGAAATGCGGCTTCCAAAACGCAAGTCCTGACCACGGCCCAGAAGGTTACGTTCTCGAATACTAAAGTCAAAGAGAAAGCTTTCCGCGCTGGAGAAACCCGCGCCGACCGAAAGCTCACCTGTGGCCTGTTCTTCGACGGTCACATCCAAGATTGTCTTATCTCTTGCTGATCCCTCAACCTGAGAGATTTCAACTTCCTTAAAAAATCCCAAAGATTTAATACGAATTTCAGAGCGTTTCATTTTGGATGAATTATATGAATCGCCTTCAACTAACCTCATCTCGCGGCGGATAACCCGGTCGTAAGTACGGGCATTACCATGAATATCAACCCGCTCCACATAAACGCGGGGCGCCTTATTCACCTGAAACGTAATATTTATAATTTTCTTTTCTTTGTCCCGATGTATCCGGGGGCGTACATCAACAAAAGCATAGCCTTTCAAGCCAGCCACATCGGTCAAATATTCCACCGTACGGTCAATAAGCTCTGAATTATACAAATCGCCCTTTCTGGTATAAACCAAATGACGGAGAAGTTCGGAGGGCAAATCAGGTATTTTGCTCTCCACCTTAATCTCACCAAAATGATATAAAACGCCTTCTTCAATGGTATAATTTATGAAAAAATCTTCTTTGTCTGGTGCCAGCTCCGTAACGGCTGAGGTAATTCGAAAGTCGGCATACCCTTTGGAGCGATAAAAATCCCTAAGAAGCTGCTTGTCATAGGCTGTTCTATCGGGGTCATAGGTATCATCGGAGGTCATAAATTTCCACCAACGACTTTCCCTGGACTTCATCACCGCCCTCAGGTCGTCATTGTTATAGATAACATTGCCCATAAGGTTGATTTTACCGATGCTGCTTTTCGGGCCTTCCGTAATTTCAAAAACCAGATTTATGCGGTTTTGATCTAGCTGAATAACTTTTGGCTCAATACTCGCCGCAAAACGTCCGCCTCTCCGGTATATCTCGAGCAGCCTCTGAACATCTGCTCTCACTTTTGAGCGCGAAAATACGATGCGGGGCCGCAGATGAATTTCTTCATAGAGCTTGTCGTCTTTTTTGTATTTATTACCTTCAAAAACGATACGGTTAATAATAGGATTTTCGGCTATCTCAATGACTAACTTGCTGCCAGATCGCCCTATTTTTACATCAGAAAATAGGCCCGTATTGAATAAAGACTTCAACGAACGGTCGACTTCTTTTTCATTATAGACATCGCCCTTACGGACAAAAATATAGGATTTTACGGTATTAGCTTCAATTCGTTGGTTTCCCTGAACCACAATATCAGAGATAACATCAAGATTTCCATATTGAGATTGTTGTGCCTGTGCCTGCGTTGTAGCCAAAACTACGGCGCATAAAGTAGGTACAATCAAAAATGACAAAACTATATAATTCTTACAAATGCGATTTAACAAAGAACAGTATCCTGTATGTTTTTTTTGTTTTTTATCTTAACTGCCGAATATTTACCAGTTAAATTTCAATATATCGTTGAAGGTTGCGAACATCATTAACCCAAGAATAAAAACTAATCCAATACGAAATCCAAATTCCTGCGTTCTTTTACTTAATTTTCGTCCCATAACGGCTTCAAACCCATAAAAAAGCAAATGCCCCCCATCTAAAAGCGGGATTGGGAACAGATTGATCGTCCCTAAGCTTATGGAGACAAGTGCCATGACCCTAATCCAATAATCCACGCCCCTTTTTGCCGATTCTCCGGCTATTTTAGCAATCCCAATCGGCCCGCTTAACTCTTTTACTGATCGAGTCCCAACGATCATCTGCCGAATGCCGCGCAATGATTGAATGACGATGACGCGCGTCTCCACGACGCCGGCCCATAATGCGGAACTTAAGTCATGTTCCAAAATCACGCGTTTTTCAGCATTCTGAACACCGATCTGATACAGCTCTACCGGTTTTCCATCACCATCAAGAAGCGGCGCACCATCCTGCATAATTTTTGTCAAGCGCGGCACGAGAAATAACCTGATAATTTTACCATCCCGCAAGACATCTACGTTAATTTTTTCCCCCGCACTATAAAGAACCTGCACTCTCAAATCGTTGAAACGCTTTATTTCACTTCCATCAACCGCAACAATAACATCCCCGCTTTGCAATCCCGCTTCTTCGGCGGCGCTGCCCGCCACAACTTGCGAGACGACCGCTGGTGTGTTGACTTGTCCATATGCATAAAAGAATGTGGCTAGAATAAGGATAGCAAAAATTAAATTAGCGATCGGCCCGGCAAAAACGATCGCGGCCCTTTGATATAACTTCTTATGGTGAAAGGATATTTTCTTGTCTTCCTCGGACATATCCTCAACATCATTTTCCGGCGTACTGGCCGCACTGGCATCGCCAAAAAACTTGACGTATCCCCCCACAGGCACATAGCTGATTTTCCAACGGGTGCCTTTTTTATCTGTCCGGCCCCATACTTCCGGGCCAATGCCAATGGAAAAAACATCCACACGCACCCCGTTGAGGCGCGCAACAATAAAATGTCCCCATTCATGGACAAAGACCAGAATAGAAAGCATGGCCAAAAACGACGTGACATAAATTACTGCATTTATCAGACTGTCCATAGTGGTCCCTTATAATTTTACCAAAATATTATTTGCGACCGCTCTGGCCTCATCATCAATGGCATAAACCATTTTCAAACATGTTAAGGCGGACGATTCTAACTGAGTTAAAGTTTCTTCAACAATTCGAGGAATATCCAAGAATCCAATGCGGTTTTTTAAAAATGCGAAGACGGCGACCTCATTGGCCGCATTCAGAATAGTCGGTGCCGTGCCGCCCATAAGTAAAGCATCTTTTGCAATTCTTAGCGATGAAAATTTATCTAAATCCGGGGCCATAAAGTCAAGCTTTTTTAGGGCCACCAAATCTAACTTTTTAGCCGGCGTGGTGATCCGCCTCGGCCAGCCAAGGGCAAAGGCGATCGGTATTCTCATATCAGGCGTGCCAAGCTGAGCCAAGATACTTCCATCCTGATAGGTCACCATACTATGGATAACCGATTGAGGATGCACGATGATATCGATTTGACCGGCCGCCACTGGAAATAAATGATAGGCTTCGATCATTTCCAGGCCCTTATTCATCATGGTGGCAGAATCAACGGAAATTTTCGCGCCCATATCCCAATTTGGATGCGCTATGGCCTGTTTCGGCGTCATAAATTTCATATCTTCAAGGCTTGAATTTATAAAGGGCCCGCCCGATGCGGTCAGCGTTATACTTTCCACACTTGCCGGATTGTCGAAATCAAACACCTGAAAAATAGCATTATGTTCAGAATCAACTGGTAAGATTGTTGCCTTATATTTTAAAACTTCTTGCATCATCACGTCGCCGGCACAAACAAGACATTCCTTATTGGCCAGCGCCACAGTGGCCCCTCGGCGCACAGCCGATAATGTGGGCCGAAGCCCCGCTGCCCCCACGATGGCCGACATGACCCAGTCGGACGAAAGCTGCGCCGCATCATCTATGGCCTGTGGCCCTGCCGAAACCTTTACATTGGTTCCGCTTAAGGCGTCCTTCAGTCCCTGATAACAAGACTCGTCGGCTATGATAGCATATTCCGCGTTATGATCCCGCGCTTGCTGCGCCAAAAGATCAATATTGCGGTTCGCCGTCAAGGCAATGACATCATAAGCCTCAGCGTCCCGGCCGATCAAATCTAGGGTGCTACAGCCCACAGAACCCGTGGAGCCTAATATGGTGATTGTTTTTGCCGTCATCCGTTCCCCGTTCCAAAAAAATACAGAAACAGAATCATAGCGGGCGCCGCAAAGATCACGCCGTCTACGCGATCCATAATCCCGCCGTGCCCAGGGATCAATGTGCCGGAATCTTTCACGTTAAAATGTCGTTTCAAAGCGGACTCTGCCAAGTCCCCGACCTGACTCCAAAGGGCGAGCCCCGCTGCGCCAAGTATAAGCCCAGTCATACTTAAACCCAATTCAAAATAGTGGGCGCTGACCAGACCCGCCGCAACAGCCGTAAGCGTGCCGCCAATGAGGCCAGACCATGTTTTATTTGGGCTTATGCTCGGGGCCATTTTTGGCCCTCCGATATTTTTCCCCGCAAAATAAGCCCCCGTATCCATAGACCATACAATAATCATCACCCATAATACAATCCAGCCACCTTGGTCAGAATGCTGCCTTAGCCACATGAGGGACGCCGCAGGAACCAAGGCATAAACAACGCCCAACAAGGCAAAATGAAGTTTCAGGCCAAAACAGATACAGCTCGCCATAAGTAAGAATACAAGAATAAAATATATGGGCAGCATAAAATAATGCCCACTATAAAGCGAAAATAGAAACAGAAGGCTCAGGCTAGACTGAAAGAAAAAAGCCGCCGTAAAGGCCTTGCCCTCACATATGCCGTTCCATTCAGCGAGAATCAGCAGGGTAAGCAGTCCAACAAACAGACCATAGATACCCCCCCCCTGCAAAATAATAAAAACAGCCACCGGCAACATCACCAAAGCAGATATAACGCGCGTCATAAGCCCATTTTTTTGGGGGGAAGGCGGAATTTTATGGGAAGATGGAGTCTCTTGGGAAGATGGGGCACCTTTGTTCTTATTATCCGTCACGGTCTTGCGCCATATCTGCGGTCGCGGCCACAATATTCCCCAATTGCCTGCGCCAACATTTCCCGATTAAAGTCGGGCCATAAAACATCAAGAAAAACGAATTCCGCATAAGCGATCTGCCACAGTAAAAAATTGCTTATCCGTTGCTCGCCGCTTGTGCGAATGATCAGATCTGGATCTGGAATGTTACGGGTATGAAGATGCGCCGCAAACACATCTTCAGTAATATCTTCGGCGTTCAAATCACCGGATTTCACCCTATTGGCCAAGGCAACTGCCGCGTCAATAATTTCTGCACGGCCCCCATAACTTAACGCCAGCGTAAGACACAGCGTCTGGTTATTACGGGTTTTTTGTTCCGCTTTTTCAATGAGCTTACAGATATTATCATTAAGTTTTGATCGGTCTCCGATAAAATTAAGGCGAATATTTTTACCGTGCAGTTCATCTACTTCCTTCGTCAAATACCGCTGTAAAAGGCCCATAAGGTCATTGACCTCATCTTGTGGCCGATTCCAATTTTCAGAAGAAAAGGCATAAAGCGTTAGATATTTAATGCCAAGATCAATGGCATTTTCAACGCAGCGACGTACCGCATCGGCCCCACGTTTATGTCCGGAAACTTTAGGCAACATACGTTTCTTGGCCCATCGCCCGTTGCCATCCATAATGATGGCAACATGCGTAGGGAGGTCAGATTGTTTGTCTTTTTTTCGGGAAGAGAATTCTTCCTTAACCAACAACATAGGCCAGAATGCCTCCTATACCTGCATGATTTCTTTTTCTTTGGCTTCTGTTAAACTATCTATTTCCTGAATGATTTCGTCTGTTATTTTTTGAATTCTATCTGAATAAGACTTTTGCTCATCCTGACTGATCTTGCTGTCTTTTTCAAGTTTCTTAATCGTGTCCATGCCATCGCGGCGCACGTTACGAACCGCAACGCGGCTATGCTCGGCATATTTTCCGGCAAGTTTCGTTAATTCCGCGCGGCGTTCTTGGTTAAGTTCTGGTATGGGAAGCCGCAACGTCTGCCCATCGACAATAGGATTAAGGCCCAGGCCCGCATTTCGAATAGCCTTATCCGCCGGCCCGACCATGGACTTGTCCCAGACTTGAACGCTGATCAGCCGAGGCTCTGGCGTTGAGACTGTCGCCACCTGGTTAAGCGGCATTTTAGAGCCATAAGCGTCAACCATAACAGGATCAAGAAAATTCACAGAAGCCCGTCCGGTGCGTAGGCCAATAAATTCTGCTTTTAAGTTTTCGACGGCCCCTTTCATGCGGCGCTTAAGATCGTCAATATTAATTTCAGATGACATTTTTGATTATCCCTTGCTAATAATTGTAAAATGGCCGCCGCCGCACATAACCCGCGCAAACTCCCCATGCTCATGGATAGAAAAAACAACGATGGGAATATCATTTTCACGGGCAAGCGCAATAGCCGACGCATCCATAACCTTCAAATCCTTGGTCAATACCGTATGATAATCCAACTTATCATATTTTATGGCATCAGGGTTAGTCTTCGGGTCTGCGGTATAAACGCCATCAACCTGCGTGCCTTTTAACAGACCATCACAGCCCATTTCAGCGGCCCGAAGCGCTGCAGCCGTATCGGTGGTAAAAAAAGGATTGCCTGTTCCCGCTGCAAAAATAACTACGCGGCCTTTTTCCATATGACGGATCGCTTTTCGGCGAATATATGGCTCGCACACTGAGGCTATGGGAAAGGCTGATTGGACTCGGCTATCGACCCCCTCTTGTTCCAATGCATTTTGTATGGCTATAGCATTCATAACCGTAGCCAGCATGCCCATATGATCCGCCGACGTCCGATCAAAACCGCTTGCAACGCCCGTCATACCCCTAAAAATATTTCCCGCCCCAACCACAAGGCAAACTTCAACGCCTAATTCCTGAACGGTCTTTATTTCTGTGGCGATTCGCCTGACCATCTTGGGGTCAATACCATATTCCTGCTCGCCCATCAGGGCTTCCCCTGAAAGCTTCAGCAAAACACGTTTGTATATTGGGGTATGAGCCATTTTCACCTTATATTTTTATACGACATTATCTTTATTTTGACGCGCGGAAATAGCGCAGCCTTACCCTATTCTAAAAGGTAAAGGGCAGAATATACAATTCGGGCCCAAATGCGAATAAACTTTTACATTAATTCACACATGAGCCCGAAAAAAATATTTATTTGCCCACCGCCGCAGCAACTTCAGCAGCAAAGTCGCCTTCTTCTTTTTCAATGCCTTCACCTAGCTCAAGGCGGACATAACCTTTAAGAGTTATTGGAGTGCCCGTTTCTTTAGCCGCATTGTCAATGACTTTAGAAATTTTCGTTTCGCCATCAATAATGAAAGTCTGTTCTGAGAAGACAACTTCCTGATAGAATTTTGCCATACGGCCAACGATCATTTTTTCAATGATGTTATCCGGCTTGCCAGACTCGCGTGCCTGTTCAATCAAAACATTACGCTCCCGCTCTATCGCCTCAGGGTCGAGATCCGCAACCGTCAAGGCCAACGGCGCTGTTGCCGCCACATGCATGGCCAATTGCTTGCCTAATGCTGTCAGAACGGCGTGATCAGCTGTTGATTCTAAGGCGACAAGAACAGCAATTTTACCAAGGCCGTCCGTGACGCTGTTATGGATATAGGTTGCCACAACACCATTTTCTACAGAGAAGCCAACCGAACGACGGAAATTCATATTTTCGCCGATAGTCCCCACAGCTTCGATCAATTCGTCTTTAACATTACGGCCTGTACCGGGATAATCCGCCGCCAAAGACGCGTCGAAGTCACCGCCATTTTCAAGGGCGACCTTTGCCACGGCTTTCACCATATTCTGGAACGTTTCGTTGCGCGCAACGAAGTCTGTTTCCGAATTAACCTCAATCGCCACCGCAGACGATCCCTGAGAGGCAACCGCCACAAGGCCTTCTGCCGCCACGCGACCTGATTTTTTTTCTGCCTTAGAGATTCCTTTTTGACGAAGCCAGTCCATAGACTTTTCCACGTCACCCTCATTTTCTTTAAGGGCGTTTTTGCAGTCCATCATGCCTGCGCCGGATTTATCCCGCAATTCTTTAACAAGAGCAGCTGTAATCTGAGCCATCATTCTTCCTTATACTATTTAGAGCATAACGGCAGATTTTGGGCCATTCCCCAAAATCTGCCAATGTTATTTATTATATCATTCAGAAACAGCAGGCGCTTTTTCTGTTTTTTCTTCCGTGACCGCAACTTCCGCAACGACCTCTTCAACAACTTCTACAGCCGCGATTTCTTCAACCGCGATTTCTTCAACCACTGGGGCAACTTCCGCTGCGCCAAGATCAATACCTTTGCCGACCATTTCCTGCTGAATACCATCAAGCACAGCACCAGAAACCAGATCACAGTAGAGTTGAATGGCGCGAGTAGCATCGTCATTACCGGGAACAGGGAACGTCACGCCGTCCGGGTTACAGTTTGTATCCAATATGGCCACAACAGGGATGCCTAATTTGTTGGCTTCTTTAATGGCCAGATCTTCTTTGTTGGTATCAACCACAAAAAGGATATTGGGAATGCCGCCCATGTCTTTAATGCCGCCAAGGGCCCGCTCCAATTTGTCCCGCTCGCGAGTCATTTGAAGCAATTCTTTTTTAGTCAGACCAATGGATTCTTCGGATAATTTTGCATCAAGTTCTTTAAGGCGACTAATCGATTTCGAAATTGTTTCCCAGTTGGTCATCATGCCGCCAAGCCAGCGATGGTTGACGTAATATTGACCGCAACGTTTTGCCGCTTCGGCTATAGGGCCGGACGCTTGACGTTTGGTCCCAACGAACAATACCCGGCCACCCGATGCCGTAATATCGCGGACTGTTTCCAGCGCACGATGCAGCAAAGGAACCGTGATTGAGAGATTGATGATATGTACTTTATTGCGGGCGCCAAAGATAAATTCTTTCATCTTTGGGTTCCAGCGGTGGGACTGATGTCCAAAATGCACCCCAGCTTCGAGAAGCTGACGCATCGTAAATGTTGGCGTTGCCATACGATAATTTCCTTGTTTACCGGTTAATCCTCCGCAGGAGTGTGGCCCCAAATGGGACACCGGAAAGTCTTGCTCAATATGAGGAGGTCAACTTAAATCCTGCGTGTGAAGTAGGCGCGTAATACCGCCCTTTCCCTCAAAGATCAAGGGTTTTCTGCATTGTCATAAAAAATTTACCCGGCCCATCACTACCCTTTTTCAAGGTCAATGGCCGTTCGGGTGCGGCTTTGGTCCACGTCGTCGTAGCCTGCCTCTTTGGGAATTTGCCGAAATGTGGCCTTTTCTCCTTTGACAATCTCTGGCATGACGGTGACAATATCCCTATTTTCCAAGAGCTTAAGTGCCTCTGGGACGGATTTTGCTTGGCCGAGTTTTTTTAAATTCATCATGGTCGGAAACATGAGTATTCCTTCGGATTCCTCAACCAAGGTCATGGGATGCATCCATTCCACTTGGGTAATTTCATGGCCATCGGGGCTTGGTATTTGCGCGAGCGGCGCGGCGCAGAGGAAAAAACGCGTGTCAAACCGCACCGGATAGGCTTTGGGCGTGATCCAATGGGCGAAGGGAAAGCAATCCCCCATATCCAATATCACGTCGGTTTTTGCCAGAAATCCGGCCAAACTCATGCTGCCGTCCAAAACAGCCGTCCTATATTTTTCGTCAATAATTCTGCGCTGATTTTCGTCAATGGGCTGCCCGCCTATTGTGCCGATAATCAAGCCTGTTTCTTCAAAAACTTCCCGGAGGGCCGCATAGCGCAGCCCCCAGAATTCCTCCGCGACTTTTACTATATCATTTTTTTTGGCGTTCTTTTGGTCATCCTCTTCTAACGCGCGGTCGGCTTCATCCAGCTTGCCCCCTGGAAAAACATAAGCGCCGCCCGCAAAGCGGATATTCTTATGCCGTTTTACCATCAATATCTGCAACGTCCCATGCCGCGCATGGGCCTCCCCGTCCCGAATAATCAAAACAGACGCCGAATCCCGAGGCGTTACGATATTATCAGTCATTGTCTACTTTCATAATTACGCCCTGTGCCTCTCCTTCCCCTCTCGCCATCCCCTCCCCCCATCGTCATTCCGGACGTGATCCGGAATCCAGTCTCTTAAAAAATATGCCATCGAAGATGACTTTTCTTACTTTAACTAGATTCCCGCCTGCGCGGGAATGACCTATGAGAGCATATCAACTATATAGATGCCAATGGCAATGATCAAAAAGTTAATGAGAGAATATGCAATATCGCCTTAAATCTGATCCACTTTAATTTAATTTGACATGAAAATGTATAGTGTACTATAGTACCAATACACAATAACACCTATTTCCTGATGAATAAATTGGTACTGGAGACTACTCAATGACAGATATAACGCCCCCCATGCTCTAGGCCTGAGAAAAAAAGCAGATATAGCTTTAAAATGGTCGGCAAATTTATGGTTTTTATCTGCCGTCTTTGGTCAACTTATTTTCGTCTATTATATCATCATGCACTATGGTGGTGCCGCCGTAAAAGGTGACGTCATATCGTGGAATAATACGCTCATTCATGGCATTATTCCTGGTGACACTTTAGGTAATATTTCAGTCTCCATGCACCTCTTGCTTGCCGCCATCATAACTTTCGGCGGGCCAATTCAACTTATCCCTGAAATAAGGTCACGCTTTCCTAAATTCCACCATTGGAATGGCCGTATCTATATATTTACGGCAATCCTGATCAGCCTAGGTGGATTACATATGGTCATGTCGCGCGGCATCATCGGGGGGCCATTGCAACATCTTGGCATTGTCTTCAATGGTCTGCTGATCATCCTCTGCGCCCTTCAGGCCATACGTTATGCGATGCAACGAAAAATTACCGATCATCGCCGCTGGGCATTACGTCTGTTTCTTGTGGTAAGCGGGGTGTGGTTCTTCCGTATCGGGCTGATGTTCTGGACAGGCGTTAATCAAGGGCCCGTCGGGTGGGATCCAGAAACATTCACGGGCCCCTTTCTCAATTTCCTAAGTTTTGGGCAAACCCTATTACCGCTGTTTTTTCTACAAATATATTTCTGGGCGCAGAAGAAAGCAGGCACCTATGGCAGATTTACCGTTGCAAGTGGTATATTTTTTCTGACAACCTGCATGTGTTTTGGCATTTTCGTTGCCACAATGGGCATGTGGCTTCCTCAAATCTAAGGAGCAGATTAGTATTTTCGAATCGCAATGTCAAAATGGAAATGGCTTAATCATTTTAAATCAACAACTTGCGCCCCTATACCACCCCCTCCTCGTCATTCCGGCTATACCCCCCCTCGTCATTCCGGACGTGATCCGGAATCCAGTCTCTTAAAAAATATGACATCGAAGATGACTTTATTTACCTTGAACTAGATTCCCGCCTTCGCGGGAATGACGTTGAGCTTGGCGCAGGCTAAATCTCCTTCACCTCCATCACGCCCTTCATGTGAGCAAGGGCGGGGCGGATGTTGGGGGATACGGTGTATTTATCTGCTAGTTCAATATCCACATCATACTCGTCATCCTCTATCTCCACTTTCATCTTGAAGGTGATGAAACCGCGTCCGCCTTTGTATTTTTCCAGCAGGTCATGGATGTCTTTGAGGTTGCTTTCGTCTTTTAAATATATTTCTAAGCCCTTGGCGCTGTTGGCGGCGACAACCTCTATAGGAACAAAGCCTTTGGCGGTCACGCGCAGGCCTTTTTCGGGGTGGATGCTGGCCTCGACCGTGGCAATGACGGAACTTCCGACCTTCAAAACCTCCTCAGCGCTATCGAGAAGTTCGGAAAAAACCATACATTCGTAATTGCCGTAAGCGTCCGACAAGCCGATAAAGGCGAATTTCTTGCCGCGCTTATTTTTCATGATACGGATATTTTGGATGGTGCCCGCGAGCCTTACCGTGGCCCCGCCCCGCGCTTTGCGTTCCAATTCAGGGGAAGGGACAATTTTTTGCCGTGACAAGACTTCTATATAGGCATCCAAAGGATGGGCCGACAGGTAAAAACCAACGGCCTCTTTTTCATAAGTTAAGCGCTCGATTAAGTTCCAGTCTTTCATGTCTTGCAGGACAATCTTCTGTTCTTCGACCACATCACCAAAAAGGTTGACCTGTGTGCTATTGCGTTGTTCCGTCGCCGCATGAGCATATTTCAGGATCATTTCAACGGACACCAGCATTTGCGCGCGGTTCGGGTTGAGGCTGTCAAAGGCCCCGGCTTTCGCCAGATTTTCCAAGGCCCGCTTGTTGACATGTTTGGTATCCAGCCGCGCGCAGAAATCAGCCACATCTTTGAAGGGCCCATTTTTTTCCCGCTCGGCAATCAGGCCTTCCATCGCGCCCGCACCGACGTTTTTCAGGGCCGCAAGGCCGTAACGCACGCCCCGCAAGATACCGTCTGATTGTGCGCCGCCCACCCGATCGGTATCTTCCTCGCCCGCAATTTCCTCAACAGAAAATTCCACCTGTGACTTATTGATATCCGGCGGCAGAATGGTGAGGCCCATACTCTGGACTTCTTGTTTAAATATGGCCAGTTTATCCGTATTGGTTAAATCCAGTGACATGATCGCCGTCATGAATTCCACGGGGTAATTAGCCTTCAGATAAGCCGTGTGATAAGACACCAGCGCATAGGCCGCCGCATGACTTTTGTTAAAGCCATAGCCCGCAAATTTTGCCACCTGATCGAAGATGAGCGCGGCTTGTTTGGGGTCAACGCCTTTTTTATCGGCGCCTTCCTGAAAACGGGCGCGCTGGGCATCCATTTCCGCAGCGATTTTTTTCCCCATGGCCCGGCGCAAGAGATCCGCCTCGCCTAAGGAATAATCCGCCAAAATCTGCGCGATCTGCATCACCTGTTCCTGATAGATGATCACGCCATAGGTTTCGGTCAAGATACCAGCGAGCAGCGGATGCAGGTAATCAGGAACCTCTTCCCCATGCTTACAGGAAATATAACGGGGAATATTTTCCATAGGCCCCGGACGGTATAGCGCCACCACCGCGATAATATCTTCAAAGCTGTCTGGTTTCATCTGCACCAGAACATTTTGCATGCCGCTACTTTCCAGCTGGAAAACGCCTGTGGTCTTGCCGCTACTGAACAGTTCATAGCTTGGCTCATCATCAAGAGCGACCTTCTCCAGATCGACGGTGATATGCCGAAGGGCGATATGTTCCACGGCCTTGGCAAGAACCGTCAGGGTTTTCAGGCCCAAAAAGTCAAACTTCACCAAGCCTGCCCGCTCGACAAATTTCATATTGAACTGGGTGACGGGCATGTCCGATTTCGGATCACGATAGAGCGGCACCAATTGGTCCAGAGGCCGATCGCCAATCACCACCCCCGCCGCATGGGTTGAGGCATGACGGTACAGGCCTTCTAATTGCAAGGCCATTTCGATAAGGCGGGCCGTATTGGCATCATTATCCCGCTCGTAGCGCAATTTCGGCTCGCTTTCCAAGGCCTCGCTTAAGGTCATGGGGTTGGCGGGATTAATGGGAATCAGTTTTGACAAGCGATCCACTTGGCCATAAGGCATCTGCAAAACCCGCCCCACATCACGAATAACGGCCTTGGCCTGTAATTTACCGAAAGTAATGATCTGGGCCACTTGGTCATGGCCGTATTTATCCTGAACATATTTAATCACCCGGTCCCGTTTATCCTGACAAAAGTCAATATCAAAGTCGGGCATCGACACCCGCTCTGGATTAAGGAACCGCTCAAACAAAAGCCCAAACCGCAGGGGATCAAGGTCTGTGATCATCAAGACCCATGCCACCACAGATCCCGCACCAGATCCGCGGCCCGGCCCCACGGGAATATGATTGTTTTTTGACCATTGTATAAAATCCGCCACAATCAGGAAATAACCGGGAAACCCCATATCAGTGATCACTTTTAACTCAAATTCAAGACGATCAAGATAAGGCTGCGCCAATATTTTCTGTTTTTCCGCCGCCTCTTCCCCGTGATAGACATGATTAATCAGCCGCACGTTAAGGCCTTCGCGTGCCATCTGAGCCAGCGCTTCGCCTTCATTTTGACCATCAAGCGTATAATTGGGCAGGATCGGCGCGATCTCTTGCACTTTAAAAGCGCATCTTTGGGCAATGACCATAGTATTCAGAAAGGCTTCGGGCAGATCGCTGAAAAGCTCTTCCATTTCGGCGCTGGATTTAAAATAATGCTCAAAGGTCAGCTTGCGCCTGTCATCCTGCTCCACATAATTACCGCCCGCAATACAGAGCAAGGCATCATGGGCCTGATACATTTTTCTCTCGGCAAAGAAAACCTGATTAGTGGCCACAAGGGGGATATCATAGCGGTAAGCCAAATCAATGAAGGCTTCTTCTGTCTGTATTTCCGCCGCCATGCCATGACGCATGATTTCCATATAAAGCCGATGGGGAAAGAGGCCCATCAACTTGAGCAAGATATCTTCGGCATTTTTCAGGGACGTCGCGCCGCCCGTCTGAAGATATTTACCCATGGGGCCGTCTGGCCCGCCGCTCAAACAAATAACATCGTCCGTATAACCCACAAGGTCAGAAAAATTAATTTGTGGCACTTCCGTCGGCGCGCTTTCCAGATGGGCTTTGCTGACCAAGCGCATCAGGTTTTTATACCCCTTTTCCGTTTGAGCCAACAAAACCAGCAGGCCAGGATCTGGCGCATGAGGGGAACGGGCGTCTTGCTCGCCCTCATGACGAATGGCTAGGCTGCAGCCAATGATCGGCTGCACCCCTGCGCCGGGCAACGTCAGAGAAGCCTCCAAAACGCCAAACATATTATTGGTGTCGGTGATGGCCACGGCCGGCATGCCATTATCATGGCAGAGCTTACTTAAGGCTTTTACATGGATCGCCCCCTCGGACAGGGAATAGGCCGAATGAAGCCTAAGATGTATGAAGGGGGGCGTGGTCATGGGTTATCTTAACACCCCTATCGTGATCCGTTCAAATGTCATTTTTATTAACTCAATAAGCCGTTAGACAAGGTAACGCAGCGATCCATTTTTTTGGACAAAGCAATATTATGGGTGGCAATAAGGGCTGAGATACCTTCTTCCCGAGACAGGCGCAATAATTCCGTCATTACGTCATGTCCTGTCGCTTCGTCAAGATTGCCCGTCGGCTCGTCCGCCAACAGGATTTTTGGCTTATTCACCACGGCGCGCGCAATAGCCACCCGCTGTTGCTCGCCGCCCGATAATTCAGATGGCCGATGGTTCAGGCGATCCCCAAGGCCAAGTTTTTCCAAAAATTTTCCCGCTTCTGTTCGCGCATGGACTTTGGAGGCCCCCGCGATGATCTGCGGTAACATCACATTCTCCAGCGCGGTGAATTCTGGCAACAGATGATGAAATTGATAGATGAAACCAATGTCATGGCGGCGAATACGGGTACGTTTATTATCGGATAAGTCCCCGCAAGACTGCCCATCAATGATGACCTCGCCCTCGCTCATCTGATCGAGCAAGCCCGCGATTTGCAGCAACGTGGATTTCCCTGACCCCGACGCGCCAATAAGAGTGACGACCTCGCCCTTGGTCATGGTAAAATCCACCCCCTTCAGGATATGCAAATCTCTGCCGCCTTGGAGGAAATGACGATGGATATTTTTAAGGTCTAGAATGATGTGGCTCATGATTTTCCCCTATTCATATCTTAAGGATTGAACAGGATCGACCTTGGCCGCCCGCCATGCAGGGAGCAACGTCGCCAGAAAGCTTAAGCCAAGCGCCATTAAAATGATAATGCTGACTTCCCCCCTATCAACGATGGCCGGGACTTCGGATAAAAAGCGCACCTCACCTTCCCATAGGCTCAGGCCGGTCACGCTTTCGATAAAATTCAAGATTGCTTGCACATTATAGGCAATGAGCAGGCCGCAAACAGTGCCCAGAAATGTGCCCAAAATCCCGATAAAAGAGCCCACAAGGAAGAATATTCGCATAATAGAGCCGCTGGAAACCCCCATAGTGCGCAAAATCGCCACATCACGGGTTTTATTCTTCACCATCATAATCATGGTCGAAATCACATTGAACACCGCCACCAAAATAATGAAGGACAAAATGATAAACATGACGTTACGTTCCACTTGCAGCGCGTTGAAAAAACTTTTATTCAGAATACGCCAGTCAACCAATCGCCCGCCGGGGCCAATCAAATGCGTGGCCTGTTGCACCGCAGGGAACATCTGGGTAATCATATCTGGGTGGGTCAGGCTGATTTCCAGTCCGCCCACTTGATCGCCATATTGAAAATAATTTTGGGCCTGCGCAAGGGGCATGAAGAAATAATTGGTATCGTAATTATATTCCCCCACCTCGAATACCGCGATGACTTTATAACTGGCTATGCGGGGCATGGTGCCAAAGGGGGTTATCCGCCCGCGCGGGGTCACCAAGGTGATAAGGTCCCCCAGCGAGAGATTATATTTTTCGGCCAGCCTTTGCCCGATGACAATATCATTGTCCCCTTGGCCATATTTATCAAGCGATCCTTGCTTTATATTGCCAGAAACCAGGGTCATTTGCGCCAAATCATTGGCCCTAATGCCGCGCACGAGAGCCGGAACGCTGTAGCTGCCGAAGGTGGCGAGCGCGTTTCCTTCAATAATGGGCAGGACGCTAACCACATTTTTTATGGCCTTCACTTTTGCCACAGCCCCATCATAATCCCCCATACGCCCCCCTGCGGGTTGATAGAGCATATGCCCGTTAAAACCGATCACTTTGCTCAGTAATTCTTCCCGAAACCCATTCATAACCGACATCGTCACAATCAAGACCATAACCCCGATGGCAATGCCCAGCAGGGAAAAAAGGGCCACCAGCGTAACAAAGCCTTCGTTGCTTCTGATCTTAAGATACCGCATGGCCACCATCCATTCATGGCTTCTGAACATACCTCAAGCTCCCAATTTATTGATGGCATCAGGGACGCTTAATTCCTGCCGGTCGCCTGTGGCGCGATATTTAAGCTCCACCAGGCCCTTCTCAAGGCCCCGAGGCCCGACGATCAGCTGCCAAGGCAAGCCCGCAAGATCCATATCGGCAAATTTCCCGCCGGCCCCCATATCCCGGTCATCATAAAGGACGTCCACATTGGCCTCACTCAGTTTTTGATAGATATCGTCACAGGCCGCCCGGCAGGCCTCATCTTTTATACGAAGATTAATCAAGCCAACCTTGTAGGGCGCGACGACTTCCGGCCAAATGATGCCATTTTCATCGTGGTTCGCCTCAATCAAAGCCCCCACTAATCGCGAGACTCCAACGCCATATGAGCCCATCTCGACCGCCACCAGATTGCCGTCTGGCCCTGTGACCTTGGCATTCATGCTGTCTGAATATTTGGTGCCAAAAAAGAAAATATGACCCACTTCAATACCTTTTGCGCAGCGCAGATCCTCCGCCGCCACGGGGCAATTTTCGGCGTCATGCTTTTCTTCTTCCATGGCATAAAGGCCTTGAAGTTTGTCAATGGTGGCCGCGTCAATGTCACCTGCAAGGCTGCTCAGTTCAAAATTCTCAATCTCTTTATCGTAATAGAGCGTACTTTCGCCTGTCGCCGCAAGAATCTGAAATTCATGACTGAGATCACCACCAATAGCCCCCGTATCCGCGCGTACAGGAATCGCCACAAATCCCAAACGGGCAAAAGTACGCAAATAAGCAACATACATCTTGTTATAGCTGATCCGCCCCGCCTCAGCATCGAGGTCAAAGCTGTAATTATCTTTCATCAAGAATTCACGGCCCCGCATGATTCCAAAACGCGGGCGAATCTCATCGCGGAATTTCCATTGGATGTGATAAAGCATTTTTGGCAAATCTTTATAGGATTTAATAGTATTGCGAAACAGGTCTGTAACCATTTCTTCGTTGGTCGGGCCATAGAGCATTTCACGGTCATGACGGTCGGTAATCCGAAGCATTTCCTTACCGTATGCGTCATAACGGCCACTTTCCTGCCAAAGTTCTGCAGGTTGAATGGTCGGCATCAGGATTTCCAAAGCCCCTGCCCGGTCTTGTTCCTCGCGTACGATCTGCTCAATTTTGCGTAATACCCGAAGGCCCATCGGCAACCAGATATAGATTCCCGCGCTGGTTTGCCTGATCAGCCCAGCCCGCAGCATCAAACGATGTGACGTGATTTGGGCTTCTGAAGGGGTTTCCTTTAGGGTGGGCATAAACGAAGAGGAAAGACGCATAATAATGACCTTGTATATCAGATAATCTTAAGTGAATGGACAATTCTGTTTTTATAGACTCGTCATCACGCTATTACCAGATCATTACGGCAAAAGTTTTCTTTGCGTACAAAATTTATATAATGCCGACTGATGTTCTGCGGACAGATCCTGACCATCTAACGTTACCTTGCCGTCTTTTATGATGATTTCCCCAAAATCCAGATCACCTTTCAGGCCAGGATGTTCTTTAAATTTCGTTAGAGCCGTCGCGCCGCTTCTATATTCTGCAGCAACATCTAGAATCAGCCGGAAAGAAATTTTATCCTTTATCCCCAGATCACGCGGCGGCGCGATATCCGCCGGCGTTACCGCCTTTCCCCTCACATCCACACCGGCCTTATAGGCCACATCATCATGAGGCCTATGCGACGTTAAGAACCTACAATTCTTAGCGGATATCGTAACCGTTTTTTCCGCAGAAACACTAGGATACATTAAGAAACTGTTAAACATAATTGTTGCTAAAATACATCTATACATCTGATATTCTCCTATTTTCTGCCATTATAACCCCCCTGATCGCCCGCCTCGACTGTGTGTTTTATGCAACAGTTACCAACAAATTTAACCAATATCACTTTTTGTTGATGACAGCAGGAAAATGCTCGCCTATTGTCTCAATCGAACGTGAGGCCCAAGTCTAGGGAGGAAAACACCTACACCACCGCGTCGAATAAAAAATATAAAAAATAATCGACTAAAAATAAATATAATAATAATACACCTAAAGAAAACAAGGCTTTTACGCCTTGTTTTTTTTGTCCTGATTAATTTTAATAACCAGATTAATTTTAATAACCAGCCGCCTGGCCATCTTTGCGCATTTCAGACGCCGCCTTGTACACGCCCTGCGCGTCGTCCCAAAAAATCATTTGATAGCCGCCGTAGCCGCCCTTACCGACCTTGACATGATGACCGCGCGCGCGCAACGCCTCCACAACAGTCTTTTCGATGCCCCATTCTACATTTAAAATGCCGCCGTCAGTCATGATCTCACCCGTGGGCTGGCTTGAGCCATCATGTCGATAGCGGGCAACATCACCCGCCTCCTGCACATTCATTCCAAAATCGATGATATTCGTGATAATCTGAGCATGCCCCTGGGGCTGCATGCCGCCGCCCATCAGCCCAAAACTCATCAGGGGTTTACCATCTTTCATCACGAACGCCGGAATGATCGTATGGAAAGGTCTTTTTCCGGGAGCATAGACATTAGGGTGGCCTTTCTTAAGGGTAAATAATTGCCCCCTATCTTGAAGCATAAAGCCCAAGCCGTCCGGCACAAGGCCAGATCCCATACCCCTATAATTACTTTGTATCAGGCTGACCATCATGCCATTTTTATCGGCTACCGTAAGATAAATCGTATCTCCGTTCTTTAGCACATCAGGATCAGGGTATTTTACCGATGTCATGGCGTGGTTCATATCAATCAACGCCCGCCGTTCGGCCGCATATTTTTTGGACAAAAGATTCTTTATCGGGGCCTTATAAAAATCCGGGTCAGCATAGAAACGCGCACGGTCTTCAAAGGCAAGCTTCTTGGCCTCCACATGGACATGTAAATAATCCGCGCTATTATGCCCCATAGATTTCAAGTCAAAGCCTTCCAATATATTAAGCTGCTGCAAGGCGGCAATCCCCTGCCCATTTGGCGGCAATTCATAAACGTCATAACCCCTATAATTCACCGACAAAGGCTCTACCCAAGTGCTTTTATGGGCCTGAAAATCAGCCTTACGCAAAGCCCCGCCGATACGTCTCATATAGCGGTCGATGGTATCTGCAATAGGCCCCTTATAGTAGGCGTCCCGTCCGCCCTCAGCAATCAAAGATAATGTATTGGCCAAATCAGGGTTCTTAAAAACCTGCCCTTCCACTGGCGCCTTACCGTTCGGATAATATGTCTGAAAGAAGTTGGCGAATTCTTCAAGGCCCGACTCTGGGTCGAGATAACGCTTGCCTGCTACTTTCATATAATAGGCAATTAATTGCGTTATGGGCACGCCTTCTCTTGCATAAGAAATGGCCGGCTCTAAAACCTCCTTCATGGGTAGTTTTCCGAATTTTCTGTGTAGCTCAAACCAGCCATCCACAGCCCCGGGGACAGATACAGGCAGCACCCCATAGGGCGGAATAGTCGTGCGGCCCCGTTTTTTTAATGCTGCGGCAAGGGCATCATAGCTCATTCCCATCGGCGCCCGGCCTGACCCGTTCAGGCCATAGAGCTTCTTTGTTTCAGGATCCCAAACAAGGGCAAAGATATCACCGCCAATGCCGCTACCCGTTGGCTCCATCAAGCCGAGGGCCGCATTGGCCGCGATAGCCCCATCAACGGCCGATCCGCCTTTTTTTAATATATCAAGCGCAATTTGCGTCGCAAGAGGAATGCTCGTTGCAGCCATGCCATGCTTTGCGATGACCTGTGATCTGGTCGCAAACTGCGTCCCAACATTCCGATCCCCCCGGTGAGATTGAGGCCATTGTTCCTTCGCATTTACCTCATTATGTCCAAGCATGAAAAATCCAATAAGAACAAAAATAATAAAAATGGGCGACATGAGATACTCCCGAGCCTATTTATTGCCATCAAGAATAAACTGGCGGACATCTGCGGCTAATTTTTTGAACGAAGGATGATGCAGATACATCATATGTCCGGCTTCAAAATAATCCATCGTGATACGCTTGGGATCCATACCATATTGCGCCATCGTATATTCCGTACCAAAAAACGGCGTGGCCATATCATAATATCCATTGGCGACATAGACCCGCAAATCTTTATTTTGCCGCATTCCCCGCGCCACATATTGGCCAAGTGCAGGATAGCCGCCCGTCCAGCCCTTTGACTGCTTCCAGTTCCAATCTTTTCCAGGCTTGGCGCTTAACACCTCATATCGCGCGTCCCGTGCCAAATTCAGATCACGGGATAAATAATCATTAATAGCCGCCGTATAAGCGGCGCTGATACCGTAGCCAGCGGGATCCGCCTCGAATGTTTCGCCAGCATCATCTTCTTCTGTGCCCGTATATCGCCCATCTAAGCGGCCCACGACCTTACCTTGATCCCGCAAGAGCTCTTTCATAAAGCGGAATTCATTAACCCGAAGGCGCGCTTCCTTCAAATATTTTTCGCTAAGCCCCGTATATAAACTGAGTTTAGCGGTAACGCTTTTAGTTTCTGCCGCGGTCATACGGTTGCCTTTAAAAAGAGCCTCCGAATATTCCCCCATGGCAAATTTACGGGCTTCCTCGACAAAGGATTCTAAGGTCCGGCCTTGCTTATCCACCTTACCGTGATACCACGCAACGGCGGCAAATGTCGGCAGGAAAGTCACATAAGGATCATCATTTGCGGATCCTGAGTCTGTGGTTTGGAAGTCTAGAATAGACGAGACAAGGATCAGGCCATTCAACGCCATACTATTATAGCCCTGCTGTAATTCTTTCACCAACGCGGCTGTTCTGGTTGTTCCATAACTTTCCCCGCCTACATATTTGGGGCTGTTCCAGCGTTTGTGTTTAGTGACATATATTTGAATGAATTGGGCGACTGATTTTGCATCCTCGTTCAGACCCCAAAAATCTTTACCTTTCCCCTTGCCTATCACCTTAGAATACCCCGTTCCCACAGGATCAATGAAGACAAGATCCGTAACATCAAGAAGACTTAAAGGATTATCAACCACAGTATAAGGCGCCGCACCAGCATTCGTACCATCACTTGGCACGTCAACCCGTTTTGGGCCAAAAACTCCCATATGAAGCCAGAGGGACGCTGAACCCGGCCCGCCATTAAACATGAACGTAACCGGTCTTTTCGAGGCATCCTTCACATTATCCTTGGTATAGGCAATGGAAAAAATACTTCCAATAGTTTCGTTCTTATCATTTTTAAGATGAGTATCACCAGCCGTTGCCGTATATTTCACCACCTGCCCATTAAATTTTCCTGTATGTTTGGTAACCGTTGTCTGCGCTTTTTCAATTTTCACGTCTGGGTCTTTTTTAACCGCATCTTCTGCAGCCGCTTGGTATGAGGGAAAGATTAACAGCCCCGCAATGATAATAATTTTGAGTGAATTTTTCATTTTTTATCCCGATTTTTATGAGCTAATACGCGAAAAACATTCTGACAAACTTAAGGCCACAAATCAAGCTTCTTAGGATTATGATACGATAAGTTTTGGCAACAAACCCTCAAAGCCCGCCGCCTTGGCAAAATCAGCGGCCATTCGATCGTCATCAGATTTGACCGAAATATCGGCGCCATATTCTAAAAGCATGTCAACCACAGGCGCATTGCCAAGACTGGCCGATACCATAAGCGGGGTATATCCGCCCGCCTGAATGACGTTAGGCTTAGCCCCTGCTTGTAAGAGCAGATGAACAATTGCCCCCTGTCCCGCCGCACTGGCGCTATGAATTGGTCTTAAGTCAGACATATTTCCCGCATGAATATTGACGTTAGCCCCCTGAGTAATCAAGAGAGCCGCCGCATCCGTTGCCCCAAAAAAACAAGCCAAATGCAAGGCAGAAAACCCGTCGCCGCTTACCTGATCAATATTGCTTTCATTTTCCAATAGCGCGCTTAATTCCTCAACCATATTCAGGGCAGAGAGATCGAAAATATCCAAGTCCGGCTTATGATCAAGCAACGCCTTGGTCAGGTCGTGTTTCGCCAAATATAAGGTGAAAAGCACCGCCGATACCCCGTCCGAGCTGCGGCTTGAGGCAAGGCTAGGGTCTTTCCCTAGAAGCCTACGAAGCATTGTCTCATCGGCCACATCAATAGCTTTAAATAAATCATCCCGGGACATATTTTTCCTTATCTATCGTGATATTCTGCCATACCTTGGCGAGCCAGTTCATCGGCTTTTTCATTGCCCGGATCACCATTATGACCCTTGACCCACTTCCAAGTGATATTGTGGCTTTCCACCTCGGCGTCCAAGGCCTGCCATAATTCTGCATTCTTTACCGGCTTGCGATTGGCGGTGCGCCAGCCATTTTTCTTCCAATTATGAATCCATTTGGTGATGCCGTCCTTCACATAGACGCTATCGGTATATAGGGTCACGTGACAAGGTTCTTTTAAGGATTTCAGGCCTTCGATCGCGGCCATTAATTCCATTTGATTATTGGTAGTTTCCGCCATGCCGCCTGTCAATTCCTTCGCATGTTTGCCCGACACCAACCATGCCCCCCAACCCCCCGGCCCCGGATTGCCGGAACAGGCTCCATCCGTATAAACAACTACTTCTTTCATATCTCCAGTCCATATTCCGACGGGTTTTTGACCGCTCGATGAAAATTTAATTTATCCCGATATTCTGTGGGGTCTTTAACCTGAACAAGCGCACCTTCCACTTGGTTGAGCCAGTCATAAAGGCGCGATAACAGGAACCTGAAAGCCGCGCCCCGACAGAGAATAGACAAGGCCGCTTTCTCCTGATCCGACAGCGGCCTCACGCTTTCATAGCCCCGCAGCAAACGGTTCGCTTTGGTCACGTTAAAACTGCCGTCCCGCTCAAAACACCACGCATTTATGCAGATCGCTACGTCATAGGCTAATATATCATTACAGGCGAAATAATAATCAATTAATCCAGACAGTTTCCCGTCCATAAAAAAGACATTATCAGGAAATAAATCCGCGTGAATGATCCCCTCTAAAAGGTTCTTAGGCCAGTTGGCGTTCAGAAAAGTCATTTCCTCGTGGAGCAGATCCTTTAAGCCTGTCTCCAGCTCATCGGCACGTCCCTCACAGGCCCTCACCAAATCTTGCCACCCTGTAACCGACAAGGCATTTTTGCGGGTCATCTTAAAATCAGCCACTGCCACATGCATGCCGGCCAATTCTCTGCCCAACTGAGAACAATGATCAGAATTAGGGTTATTGATTGACACACCTTTAAGAAAAGTGATCAAGGCCGCTGGACGACCACAAAGAGTCTTTAAAATTTGGCCTTCCTTATCCCGTACAGGCGCCGCACATACGCAGCCCTTATGGACAAGATGGTCCATTAAACCCAGAAAAAAGGGCAAATCATCCGGATCTACGCGCTTTTCATACAGGGTTAATATATAGAATGCCTTTGTAGTCTGAAGGATATAGTTGGTATTTTCAACGCCCTCCGCAATTCCTTTAAAGGAAACCACCCCTCCTTCATCATAATCTTCCAAAAAGCCGGATATTTCAGACGCACTAACATGAGTATAAACAGCCATTATGAAATCTCTTTTAATAGAACAGCGGGCAATTTGAACTGGACATTTTCTTCAACCGTCATAACAGATTCTAGTGTCACGTTATAGCGCAGCTGAAATGCCTCTATTACCTCTTCTACCAATATTTCTGGTGCCGAGGCCCCTGCAGAAATACCAACATTTTTAACGCCAGATAGCCAAGCCCAGTCAATGTCTGCCGCGCGCTGAATAAGCAAAGACTTACAACCCTCTCGCTTAGCGACTTCGACCAAGCGTTTGGAATTTGAACTGTTAGGAGCACCAATAATCAACACAGCCTCGGCCTTCTCTGCAAGAACCTTAACCGCCCCCTGACGGTTCGTGGTCGCGTAGCAGATATCCTCTTTCTTGGGATCACGAATGCTGGGAAATTTATGCTTTAACGCCGCAATAATATCTGCCGTATCATCCAAAGATAACGTGGTTTGCGTGATATAGGCTACATTATCCGTATTTTTTAGCTCAAGATTTTCCACATCCTGCGGGGTTTCCACAAGGGTGATACGGCCTTCCCCAACCTGCCCCATAGTACCGATCACTTCCGCATGACCCGCATGACCGATCATGATGATCTCAGAACCATATCTTTCATGACGTTCGGCTTCCCGGTGAACTTTGCTCACCAAGGGACATGTCGCATCCACATATAATAACTTGCGGCGGCGGGCCTCCTCGGGCACTGATTTTGGGACGCCGTGGGCAGAAAACACCACAGGCACCGCCTCTGGCACTTCGTTTAATTCATCAACAAAGATAGCGCCCCGGCGTTTAAGTCCCTCCACAACAAATTTATTATGAACGATTTCATGGCGAACATAGACGGGGGCACCATATTTCTCCAAAGCCATTTCAACGATTTGAATGGCCCGATCCACACCGGCGCAAAACCCCCGTGGATTGGCAATATAAACATTGATATTTTCATTGGTCATGGGCGGCTTACTACGACAAAAATTGCTCTTTAAAATATTCTTTAGTCCGATTACTTAACCTCATATGCCTCCATGCAGCTCAGGCATAGGACGTAAGAATTGTTCGGGTCGTTCAATTGGCCAAATATAGCCAGTTTATCTAATATTTTTGAGGCAAGAATATCTTGTGGGCTTGTCAGTCTTGCGGCAACTATTTTGCCAATTTCAGCATGGCGTTCCATATAATTAGTGATCAGTTTTATGTCCCAAGGGATAGGATCCTCCCAATAAACCGTTTTATAGCTTTTCAACTTGGCCATCATAGCCGCCGAAGCCACCGCATCATCAAACGTTCCAAGCTTATCCACCAGTCCAATTTCCAGGGCTTTACGTCCTGTCCATACCCGTCCTTGGGCAATCTCATTGACTTGCTCTACGGTCATGCCGCGCCCCTCTGCCACGACATTAAGGAATCGATCATAGCCATTTTCAATGCTGCTTTGAATGATTGATTTAATTTTTTCTGGTAAGGGTTTGCCGACGCCTGATACCGATAGCGGCGTTGTCCCCACGCCATCGGTGGTAATGCCGATGGCTGCCATTGTGCCTTCAAAATTTGGGATCGCGCCAAAAATACCGATGGAACCTGTAATAGTGGTTGGTGAGGCCCATATTTCATCCGCATTGGCCGAAATCCAATAGCCGCCCGATGCCGCAAGAGACCCCATAGAGACAACAACAGGTTTCCCCGCCGCTTTCAACAGCAAAACTTCCTGCCGGATAAGCTCGGAAGCAAAAGCACTTCCGCCAGGGCTGTCAACGCGCAAGACAACGGCTTTAACTTTATTATTCAGCCGTGCCTCGCGCAGATGCCGCGAGACCGTATCACCGCCGGCAACACCCTGAGGCTGCTGTCCATCCATAATAGTGCCATTCGCATATACCACCGCAACCACATCTTCGTTGGCATTGACCGCCTTAGGATTTGCCGCGAGATACGCCCCGTACCCAATGGTTTTATTGTTCAGATCTGCGCTGGTGGTTCCCAGGCTTTTGGCCAAATATTGCAGCCATTCTTCCCGGGTTTTCAGGCCATCAACCAACCCATAACTCAGCGCAAGTTCCGCCGTATCACCCTGTAGCTTGGCAAGGTCAGTATCCGCCACCTCAAAATTTTTCTGCAAACTGTTTTCCGCCAAGCCCCTGCCCTTCTCCACAGCCTTGGTATAATCAGCCCAAAGCCCGCCCATCAGCGCCCGGCTCGCTTCTTTTGCGGCGGGCGACATGTCACTGCGGATAAAGGGTTCCATGGCAGACTTATATTTGCCCACCCGAAACAGCTGCACCTCAGCTTTAATTTTATCAAGGAAGCCTTTATAATAACTATGGTAAGATCCATAGCCATACATCAAAACCGATCCGTAAGGATTTAAATATACCTCATCCGCATAAGACGACAGCAAATAGCTACCTTGGCTAAAACTATCGCCGTAGGTCACTATTTTTTTGCCTGTTTCGCGAAAATGAGCCATAGCGTCCCCAATATAATGTAATTTGGACGGCAACGCCCCACCATATTCACTACTGTTAAGAATCATCATGGTGATTCTATCGTCTTTGGCGGCAAGGTTAATGGCCTTTATCACATCCCGCAGGATAGTTTGATGTTGCAAGCCGCCAGCAGAGATGGCCTGAAGGGGGGAGTCATTATAGGTTTTCTGTTCTTTGATCGCCCCATCCAGCGACACCACGAGAGCCCCCTGCGCCGGCACAACCACGTTTTCTTCCTTAGATATTGAAAACACAATAAACAAAAGAAGAAGCACAAACAATAAGGTTCCCACCACGGATTGAAGCTTTCGGAAAAAGCCCCAAACAAAGCTCATGACTTTCCTGAAATACGAGAAGATTGTTTTTACAATATCCATTATAAATGTCTCTTTCTTAAATTTATCGCTTAAAAAATGGCTTCCCTTGAGCCATTAAAATTACCTTTGGCCTTTTATTGCAGATTTTTCTTCTCTGATCAATTGCTTATAAATATCCAGAATTTCTTTATGACTTGGCCGTTGACTCTTTATTCATTACAGCTATTATGGCGGCCATGCTAACAGACCCTGCGGGAGAGACTGTTAAAAGCAGCGCCGAAGGAGCAACCGCCCCGGAAACTCTCAGGCACAAAGGACCGCAGGATAATATGGCACTCTGGAAAGCGGATTTTCGATAAATCCCACCGACGGGGTAAGCTTTATGGTTCGTATCTGCTCTTAAAAGTGCAGTTATAGAGGCCAAAAGTCAAATCTCTCAGGTACAAATGACAGAGGGGGCACCAAAGGTACGGGTTTTCGTGCCATGTGTGCTTGCTCTGGAGATATATATTGAGTGCTGATAATAGCGAAATTCTCAAAACGCCCCTCTTTGCCCTACATGAAGAATTGGGCGGAAAAATGGTTCCCTTCGCGGGTTATGCCATGCCCGTGCAATATCCCCTTGGCGTGATGGGCGAACATAACCATACCCGCAATGCCGCTGGCCTCTTCGATGTCTCCCATATGGGGCAAGTGATCATCTCTGGGCCAGATGCCGATGATTGGATTGAAACATTGGTGCCGGGCAATATTAAAGAACTGCCCGTCAATCATATCCGTTACAGCATGTTCACCAATGATCACGGCGGTATCCTAGATGACGTGATGATTACCAAGCGGCAGAATGATCTTTTTCTGGTGGTCAATGCCGCCTGTAAAATCCGCGATATTGCCCATATGACGGCCCATCTTCCAGGGGGCTTTACCTTGACAGAAATAAAAGACCGGGCGCTTGTCGCCCTGCAAGGCCCAAAGGCGGCAGAAGTTCTGTCTCGATTTGCCGCTGGGGCGGATCACATGGACTTTATGACCTATGCTGAGGCGGTCATCTGCGGCGCGGAATGTTATATCAGCCGTTCGGGCTATACGGGCGAAGACGGTCATGAAATTTCCCTCCCTGCGGACAAAGCAGAGGAAGTCTGCCGCGCGCTCTTGACGGAACCTGAGGTTGAAGCCATCGGCCTTGGCGCGCGGGATAGCCTCCGTCTTGAAGCGGGGCTTTGCCTTTATGGTCATGATATAACCGAAGAAACGACCCCTGTTGAGGCATCCCTTCTCTGGGCCATTGCCAAACGCCGAAGAGAAGAAGGCGGCTTCCCCGGCGACAAGGTGATCTTGGAACAGATTGCCACCAGAAATTTTACCAAAAAACGTGTTGGCATCCTCCCTGTTGGTCGTGCGCCTGCGCGGGAAGGAACCCTCATCGTCGACAGTCAAGACAATGAGATCGGCATCATTACCAGCGGCGGCTTTGGCCCCACATATGGCGACCCTGTTGCCATGGGCTATGTTACGCCAGAATTCGCGGCCCTTGATACAGAAATTTTCCTCATCCTTCGCGGAAAAAAACACCCTGCCCATGTGGCAAAAACGCCCTTTGTCCCTCAACATTACTATAGAAAACCATAAAAGAGATAGGTGAAATACTATGACGACTTATTATTCAAAAGAACATGAATGGATTAGCATAGAAGGCGAGACTGGCATGGTCGGCATCACAGATTATGCCCAAAATGCCCTTGGCGATATTGTCTTTATCGAAGTCCCCGAAGTGGGCAACGAGCATGATCAGGGCGATGAAATTGCCGTGGTTGAATCCGTAAAAGCCGCCAGTGAAATCTATGCCCCGGTCGGCGGCGAAGTCACCGCCGTCAATGAAAGCCTCGAAAATGATCCTTCAATCGTCAATAGCCTGGCGGAAACAGATGGCTGGTTCTATAAAGTCACCCTTTCTGATATGGACGAGCTGGATGATCTTATGGATGCGGAGGCTTACGCCGCCTTCATCGCTGATCTCAATTAAGGGCTGATCTCAATTAAAAACTTAAAATAAATATAAGGTTGATATAACCATGCGTTATTTACCGCTTAGTCCATCCGATCGCGCTGATATGCTCGAAAAAATCGGTGTTGGTCATATTGATGATCTGTTTGAAGATGTGCCCCGTTCCGCGCTTTTAAAACAGCATGTGGGCCTGCCATCTCATAAGTCAGAAATGGCCGTGGATCGGGATTTTCGCGCCATGGCAGGAAAAAACATTCCTGCGGGGTCGGTTCCCTTCTTCTGCGGAGCGGGGGCGTATCGTCATTATGTCCCCAGCACGGTCGATCATCTCATACAGCGCGGTGAATTTCTGACAGCCTATACCCCCTACCAGCCGGAAATTTCCCAAGGCACGTTGCAAGCTCTGTTCGAATTTCAAACACAAGTGGCCCAAATCACCGGTATGGACGTCTCCAACGCCTCCATGTATGACGGTTCTACGGCTTGCGGCGAGGCGGTTTTGATGGCGCGTCGGGCAAGCCGCAAGAAAAAAGCCATTCTCTCCGGCAATCTTCATCCTCATTATATTGAGGTGGTGAGATGCGCCACAAAATTCACCAATGACACCTTGGTGGTCAATGCCGTCGGAAACGCTTTCGTGGATGATCTGATTGATCAAATTGATGATGAGACAAGCTGCGTTGTGGTACAAAATCCAGATTTTTTTGGTAACTTGCAAGACTATACCAAACTTGCCGAGGCCCTGCATGCCCGAAAAGCCTTGCTCGTCGTTGTGGTGACGGAAGTTGTCTCCTTGGGCGCCGTGCGTTCCCCAGGCTCAATGGGGGCTGACATTGTGGTTTGTGAAGGCCAATCAATTGGCAATGGCCTGGCCTTTGGCGGGCCTTACGTGGGGTTACTCGCCACCCGCCAGACATTCGTCCGTACCATGCCGGGCCGTGTCTGCGGCGAAACCGTGGATGCGGACGGCAAACGGGGCTATGTTTTAACCCTCTCCACCCGCGAACAACATATCCGCCGCGAAAAAGCCACCAGCAATATCTGCACCAATGCGGGCCTCTGTACGCTGGCCTTCACCATTCATATGACCCTACTGGGCGAAAAAGGTTTTCGGCATCTGGCCCAGCTTAACCATGCCAAAGCCGTCAAACTTGCCGATAAATTGGCAGCGGTTGACGGGATTGAGGTGATCAATGACAGCTTTTTTAATGAATTTACCATCGCCCTGCCTAAGGCGGCGGCAGCGGTCATCGAAAATCTGGCTCAAAAACAAATCTTAGGCGGCGTCCCCTTGTCTCGGCTCTATCCCCATGACCCGAATATGACGAATAAAATCCTGATCGCGGTCACAGAAACCGTGGATGACGAAGATATGGACAGGCTGGTCAGTGAATTAAAGGAGCTGATAAAATGATGAATAAACAAGGACGCCCCACGGACGTTAACGCCGTCTCAAATCTGTCCCGGAACAGCTTCACCACCTATAGTGGCAATCGTGGCTTAGAACAGGACGAATTGCTGATTTACGAAATTGGTGATAATCAACGCACGGGCGTTGACCTTGAAGCGGTTGGCTCCTTTAAAAATCGCCTTGGCGGGATCACCCGGGACAATGACATCGGCCTTGCAGGCTTATCAGAGCCGGAAACCCTGCGCCATTATACCCGGCTAAGCCGGAAAAATTATGCTATCGACATGGGGTTATATCCGCTGGGATCTTGCACTATGAAGCATAACCCGCGCCTTAATGAAAAAGTCGCCCGCCTGCCCGGCCTTGGCGATATTCACCCGTTGCAGCCCGTCTCTACAGTACAGGGCGCCCTTGAGCTTATGGACCGATTAGCCCATTGGCTCAAAACGTTAACCGGCATGCCCGCCGTTGCCATGTCGCCGAAAGCTGGCGCCCACGGCGAGCTTTGTGGCTTAATGACCATTCGGGCCGCCTTGGATAAGCGGGGCGAGAATCGCACCGTTGTTCTCGCCCCTGAATCCGCCCATGGCACGAACCCTGCGACCGCGACACTCTGCGGCTATCAGGTAAAATCAATTCCCGCCAACGCCCAAGGCCGCGTTGACCTGCAAGCCCTTAAGGCGGCGCTCGGCCCCGATGTGGCGGCGATCATGCTGACCAATCCCAATACCTGCGGACTTTTTGAGCGGGATATTATTGAAATTGCCGAGGCTATTCATAACGCAGGCGGGTATTTCTATTGCGACGGCGCTAATTTCAACGCCATTGTGGGCAAGGTACGCCCCGGCGATTTGGGGGTCGATGCCATGCATATCAACCTCCATAAAACTTTCTCCACGCCCCACGGCGGCGGCGGCCCCGGCGCGGGGCCTGTGGTTTTATCTGAGGCCTTGGCGCCCTTTGCCCCCGTCCCTTATGTTGTCCATGGCGACAATGGCTTTGAACTCGTCGAGCATATAACAGAGGGCATGGATAGTTTTGGCCGCATGACCGCCTTTCATGGCCAGATGGGCATGAATATCCGCGCCCTGGCCTTTATGATGTCCCACGGCGCAGACGGTCTTGCCCGCGTTGCCGAGGATAGCGTGTTGAACGCCAATTACATCATGGCGTCCTTGCAAGACGTCATGTCCGCAAGTTTCGCGGGGCCTTGCATGCATGAATGCCTGTTTGATGATCGCTTTTTGAAGGGCACAGGTGTGACGACGCTCGATTTTTCCAAGGCCATGATTGACGAAGGCTATCATCCCATGACCATGTATTTCCCCCTTGTGGTTCATGGGGCGATGCTGATCGAGCCTACGGAAAGCGAAAGCAAACAATCCCTTGATCACTTCATTGGATCATTACGTCATTTAGTGACTCAGGCCAAGGCAGGCAATAATGACCTGTTTAACGGCGCGCCTTATCTGGCCCCCCTAAAAAGATTAGATGAGACTTTAGCGGCCCGAAAACCTGTGTTAAGGTGGCAAAAACCAGAATAGGCCAGAGGGGGCAAAATGGGCCAGAATAGGGCCAAAATAGGGAAAGTCATTATGAGCAGATTTTTAAGACTTAGCGGGGCGACGTTGTTTTTTATCGTTGTTGCCTTTGGCATTTTTATTGCCTTTAACCACGAAAAGGCCATGCGCCTCTATGCCACCATAACCCTGTTTGACAAAGACAAGATCGTTCATAACTTCTCCCATATGGATGACGCTTTCCTGACCAAAACGGTCAAACATTCGGGCCCCATATTTGACTTTGGCCACAAGCCAGCCAACCTGCCGGACAGTTTTCGCTTCAAAGGCCAGACTGTGAATACGGATGAATTCCTCAAACGGCGGACCACCACGGCGCTTTTGGTCATCAAGGATGACAATATTCTTTTCGAGAAATATTATCTGGCCACCCCGGAGACAGACTTACGGATTTCATGGTCCATGGCCAAATCCTTTACCGTGGCCCTGTTCGGCATTTATGCGGAAAAAGGCCTGATTGATATTGATCAGCCTGTGGAAAAATACCTGCCTGAAATGAAAGGCAGCGGCTATGAAGGCGTGCCGGTACGCGCCGTTCTGGCCATGTCATCGGGGGTTCTCTGGAATGAGGATTACGGTGATTTCTATTCAGACATCAATCGTATGGGCCGCATTTTGGCCATTGGCGGGTCTCTGGATGAATTTACCACCACCCTCACCCGTGAAAAGAACTATGGACAGGAATTTCATTATGTCTCCATGGACACCCATGTCATAGCCATGATTGTCCGCCGGGTAAGCGGAAAAAGCCTGACTGAACTTGCAGAAAACCACATCTGGTCTAAGATCGGCATGGAAAATGATGCCAAATGGATCACCGATTCCATGGGCACCGCCTTTGCCCTTGGCGGCCTGAATATGAGAAGTCGCGATTATGCCCGCTTTGGCCGGTTATATCTGAATAATGGCAAGTGGAACGGCCAGCAAATCATCCCTGAAAAATGGATCCTGGCCTCTACCTCACCCTCTTATGAACATAACAAGCCCGGGCCGGACAAATTCGGCTATGGTTTTCAATGGTGGATAGCCCCCGACGCCCGGCCCGGCGAATTTCTGGCCGTCGGCGTTTATGGCCAGTTTATCTATATTAACCAGCCGGAACATATGGTTATTGTCAAGAATTCTGCTGACGTGAATTTTATGGATAAGTCACCGCCGGCGAAATATGCCGACGTGCCCTTTTATGATGCAAAACACGAAGCCGTATCCTTCTTTCGCACCATGACTGATAAATTCCATACAAATACGGAGATGGCGACTTCCGTGGCTCCGTAACGTCAGGCCTCAGCCTCGATCTGCCTTGTAATGTCTCCGAGGCGTTTAAGGGTATGGACGAGAGTTTTTTCCATTTGGGCGGCGTGATCGACATTATTTTTATCCGCCATCGGCTTGCCTTCGCGGGCTTCATCTAATTCATCGGCCAGCAAGATAGCCGTCATCAATAACAGGCGAACATCAGAGACCGCCCCCATGCTTTTGGCAATTTGCTTGGCCTTATCCTCAACATATTCGGCTAATTTAATCAGGCGATCCCCTTCGCCGTCCTTACAGGCGAGATGAAAGTCCTGATGATTAAATTTAACAATAATATTCGCCATAGATGATCCCATTTCCTAAAATTTGTGAAGGCTGTTCTGTCTTTAGTGTAAGCTGTTTTGGGCGATGAGTTTATCAAGGTCACGTAACGTTGTTGATAAGTCGTCAGCGGCGGCCTCATGAGCATTTTCCAGCTGCCTATTTTTTTCTTTCAGCATGTCATAGCCAGTGGTCAAGGCAATACAATGTTTTTTCATTTCTTCCAGATCACGGCTCATCTGTTGATTTTTCATCTCAAGCTGGGCGGTTTTAATATCGGACTCTCCTGCGGGCTGTTTTCGGCTGAGCAAGGCTCTTTCAAGGCGCGTGAGCGCCTCTTCCGCCTCGGCATAAGCCTGTTCCGCTGAAATCATCGCTGTCTCATTAGGTTTTGGCATGTTTTTCCTCTTCTTTGAAATTTCGAGACCTTCCCTTTATTCTACCATAGATAAAAGACTCATTGTTACAAATAAAAAGAGCTATTTGAAGCCAAAAATCAAAATATTTTGAGAAGTGGTTGATTCTACTTAAAATCTACAAGCAGGTTGACGAAAGCGTCACAAACGTTCATTGTGCCGCCGTAAAAAAGAACATCTTTCATTCAATTTTTATATCGGTTAAGAATCTTATGACAATTTCACAAAGACAGCTCGCCAATGCCATCCGTGCCCTCTCTATGGATGCGGTACAAGCCGCCAATTCAGGTCATCCGGGCATGCCTATGGGTATGGCCGATGTGGCAACCGTACTTTTCACAAAACATTTGACATATAACCCGGCCTGGCCCGCGTGGCCTAACCGTGACAGGTTCATCTTATCGGCTGGTCATGGCTCCATGCTGTTATATTCTCTCTTATATCTGACCGGATATGAAAAGCCGACCCTTGACGACATCAAGAATTTTCGGCAATTGCATCATCCCTGCGCGGGACATCCCGAAGTTAATGAGCTTGTCGGCGTTGAGATGACCACGGGGCCACTGGGGCAAGGCCTTGCCTCATCCGTTGGATTCGCCCTTGCCGAACGGCTGTCTCATGCCCGTATGGGGGATGTCATTGATCATTATACCTATGTTATGTGCGGTGATGGCTGCCTTATGGAAGGCATTAGCCACGAAGCGATCTCGTCAGCGGGTCATTTAAAATTAGGGAAAATAATCCTCCTTTGGGATGATAATGAGATCTGCATCGATGGCAGCACGAGCGCCACCGTATCCGATGATCAAATGGCCCGCTTTGCGGCCTCACATTGGCATGTTCAGGCCATCAATGGTCATGACCCGGAAGAAATTGACGCCGCCATCGAGGCGGCAAAGCAGGATGATCGTCCGTCTATGATTGCCTGCCGCACGACTATTGGCTACGGCGCCCCCAATAAGCAGGGCACGTCTGGCGTTCACGGCGCCCCCCTCGGCGCAGAAGAAATTGCCGCCGCCCGCAAGTTTTTGAACTGGCCCTATGCCCCTTTCGAAATTCCAGAAGATATTTTAGGCGCGTGGCGCACCGCAGGACGCCGTTCCAGAGAGACTTCCACCCAATGGAAGGCCACTTTTGACGGACTGGATGACGCCATCAAGGCTGATTATACCCGCCGCCTGAATAAAGAGCTTCCCGCCGCTCTTGTGGGGGCCATAAATGCCTTTAAGAAAGAACATGCCGAGACGCCGGTGAAGGTTGCCACCCGTAAGGCCTCCGAAATGGCGCTCGGCGTGATTAACCCTATCCTACAGGAAACCATCGGCGGATCGGCAGACTTAACCGGATCAAACAATACCAAGACCAAGGATCAACGGCCCATCACGGCGGACGACTTCACGGGCCGTTATATGTATTACGGCGTCCGTGAATTCGGCATGGCCGCCATGATGAACGGCCTTGCCCTTCACGGGGAATATATTCCCTACGGCGGGACATTCCTGGTCTTTACGGATTATTGCCGCAATGCCATTCGCTTGAGCGCCCTGATGGAACAGCGTGTCATTTATGTGATGACCCATGACAGTATCGGCCTTGGTGAAGATGGGCCAACCCATCAACCTGTTGAGCATTTGATGAGCCTTCGCGCCATGCCTAACCTGGCGGTTTATCGCCCTGCGGATGTGGTGGAAACGGCGGAGGCATGGCTTGCCGCATTGCAAGATACCACGCGGCCGAGTATTCTGGCCCTCACCCGTCAAGCCCTGACGCCTGTACGGCTGTTCCATACGGATGAAAATCTTGTGGCCAAAGGCGGTTATGAATTGCGCGCGGCTGAGGGAAAAGCAAAAGTCACCATCATTGCCACAGGATCGGAAGTTGAGCTTGCGGTAACGGCCCGTGATATATTGCAAGCGGCGGGCATTGCAACGCGCGTTGTCTCTATGCCTTGCACCGATCTTTTTGACGAACAGTCCGCCGAATATCAAGACGAGATCCTTGGTGATACGGCCATTAATGTTGCCATTGAGGCGGGCGTCAAATTCGGCTGGGAACGTTATGTGGGCCGTGATGGCATTATCATTGGCCTGGATCGTTTTGGCGCATCTGGCCCCGCAGAAGACCTCTATCAATATTTCGGAATTACGGCTGATGCTCTTGTCACGGCAGTAAAAAATAGATTATAACCAAATGGTAAAACCACAATTAATTTAGGAAAACGGAGAATATACCTATGACTATTCGTGTTGCAATCAACGGCTTTGGCCGTATCGGGCGTTTGGCCCTTCGCGCCATTTATGAATCAGGCCGTGACGATATTGAAATCGTCGGCATTAACGACCTTGGCGCGGTTGATATGAACGCCTATCTTCTGAAACGCGATTCTGTGCATGGGCCTTTCCCTTTCGATGTGGCGATGGAGGGCGATATGATGAATTTGGGCCGCAATCCCATCAAAGTAACCGCCATGCGTAACCCCGCCGACTTGCCTTGGGCTGACCTTGGCGTGGATATTGTTTACGAATGTACGGGCTTCTTTGCAGACAAAGAAAAATCATCGGCACATCTTGCGGCCGGTGCCAAGAAAGTCTTGATCTCCGCCCCTGCATCAGGCGTTGACAACACAGTTGTTTACGGCGTGAACCATGACACCTTGACCGCTGATCATATTGTGGTGTCCAACGCCTCTTGCACCACAAACTGCCTTGCTCCTGTGGCTCAGGTCTTGAATGATACCGTTGGCATTGAAAAAGGCATTATGACAACCGTGCATGCCTATACCGGTGATCAGCGCGTACTTGACACCCTGCACAGCGACCCCCGCCGCGCCCGTGCCTGCGGCCTGAGCATGATCCCCACATCAACAGGTGCTGCCCGCGCGGTTGGTTTGGTTCTGCCGGAACTTGCCGGCAAATTGGACGGTACCTCAGTGCGCGTTCCCACGCCCAATGTCTCCATGATTGATTTGACCTTCGTGGCCAAGCGATCAACAACCGTTGACGAAATCAATGGCGCCATTCAAGAAGCGGCCAATGGCCGCCTGAAGGGTGTCTTGGCTTATGTAACGGAACCTGTGGTGTCCATCGACTTTAACCATGATCCGGCAAGCTCCAGCTTCGACGCCTCGCAGACCTCTGTTCTGGACGGCAATCTGGTTCGCATCTTAAGCTGGTATGATAACGAGTGGGGCTTCTCCAACCGCATGTCAGACACCGCAAAAGTTATGGCTGGTCTATAACATAATGGTACAATTCAAGAATATTGAAGATCTGGGCGTGCTTGAAGGCAAGCGCGTCCTTATTCGTGCAGACCTGAACGTGCCTATGGGAACGGATGCGGACGGCAAGCCTTTCGTCACCGATGATACCCGCATCACATCCGTGGTTCCCACCATCCTTCATGTGATGGATCAGGGCGCTCAAGTGATCGTCATGTCCCATTTTGGCCGCCCAAAAGGCCAAGTTGTCCCTGAAATGTCATTAACGCAGGTGGCGCAACCCTTGGCCAATGCCCTCAAAAAAGAAGTGGTTTTTGTCAATGACTGTACGGGCGATATGGTCACGGAAACGTTAGAGGCCATGGAAAAGGACGCGGTTCTTCTTCTGGAAAACCTCCGTTTTCATCCGGGCGAAGAAGAAAATGATCCGGATTTTGCGCAGGCCCTTGCCAGTAATGCGGATTTTTACATTAATGAGGCCTTCTCTTGCAGCCATCGCGCCCATGCCTCAACCGAAGGCATCGCCCATTTAATTCCTTCGGCGGCGGGCTTGTCCCTTGAAAAAGAACTCACCGCCCTCGAAAAAGCTTTAGGCGATCCCAAGCGCCCCCTCTGCGCCGTTGTTGGCGGGGCCAAGGTCTCGAGCAAACTTGACGTCTTAACCAATTTGGTTGAGAAGGTCGACCATCTGATCATTGGCGGCGGCATGGCCAATACATTTCTTGCGGCTCAGGGGATCGCTGTTGGGGCCTCCCTTTGCGAACATGATCTGGCAGATACCGCGCGGGCGATCCTTGCCAAGGCGGCGGAACAAAATTGCGTCCTGCATCTGCCCACCGACCTTGTGGTGGCAAAAGAATTCAAAGCGGGCGCAGAAAACCGCACCATTGGCCGTGATGATGTGGCAGATGATGACATGATTTTAGACGTGGGGCCGGCCTCTGTTATGGCATTGGCAGAAATGCTAAAAGATTGTAAAACACTGATCTGGAATGGCCCCATGGGCGCCTTTGAAATCGCCCCTTTTGATGCGGCAACCGTGGCCTTGGCACGAGCGGCGGGAAGCCTGACAGAACAAGGGGCCTTAATATCCGTGGCAGGCGGCGGTGATACGGTCGCGGCCCTTAACCATGCAGGCGTTGCCGATCAATTTTCCCATATTTCCACCGCCGGCGGCGCTTTCCTTGAATGGATGGAAGGCAAAGAACTGCCCGGCGTGAAAGTGCTTGAAAAATAAAAATTTAATTTCTGAATTTCTGGCATAATATTAAATAAAGTAGGATATCCTATATGGTGGGTTGTCCTTGCCCTCTGTGCTGCAATATTAATACTCATCATATGGATATTTTCCTATGCCGACTGGCCAGCATTAAAAGCTGCGGATCGCACGAAGAGAAATAAAAATATACGTCACCCCGTACTTGATTCGGGGTCCATCTATATATCAATAGAAACATCTGATTGTTTAAAAAGATTTTCCTATATATAAATGGATACCGGATCAAGTCCGGTATGACGATATTAAATAATGAGTGATTTTATGACCCAAACGCAGCTTTACCTTATCACCCCGCCCGCTTTTGATCTGAATGACTTTGCTGCGGCATTGGCGCAGGCTTTGACGGGCGGGCCTGTGGCTAGTCTACAATTACGCATGAAAAGCGCGTCAGACGAAGATATAGTAAGAGCCGCAGCGGTTTTGATGCCCATTTGTCATGCCCATGATGTGGCTTTTTTAATTAATGACCGTCCAGATATGGCCAAAAAAATTGGGGCTGATGGCGTTCATATTGGGCAGGGTGATATGACCTATTCAGAGGCGCGGGCTCTGCTTGGCGATGATGCCATCATCGGCGTGACCTGCAAAGATAGCCGCCATTTATCCATGACTGCCGCCGAACAAGGGGCGGATTATGTGGCTTTTGGGGCCTTTTATCCCACCCAGACAAAACCAGATACCTCGCCTGCGGATCAGGATATTCTATCATGGTGGGCGGAATTATTTGAAATACCCTGCGTCGCCATTGGCGGTATTACTGTGGATAATGCCAAGCAATTATGTGAGGCCGGCGCAGATTTCATTGCTGTCTCTGGCGGTGTCTGGGATCACCCCCAAGGCCCCAAGGTCGCCGTTGAACAATTCAATACCTTATTTCAATCATGATCAAGATATCTAAAATCACCGGCAAAAATGATAGAGATCATTGCTTTCATATCCGAACGGTGGTTTTCGTTGAGGAGCAAAATGTTCCCCTGAACGAAGAAATGGATGGCTTGGACGATGACGCCGACCACTATTTGCTTTGGCAAGACGACACCCCCATAGCCACCGCCCGCGTTCGCTATTTGGGCGGGACAGCCAAAATCGAACGGGTTGCCCTATTGAAAGGCTATAGAGGCCGCAACATTGGCCTAACATTAATGGAATATATCATTGAAGATATCAGATCAGATCTTCAGAAAAGCCCCAAAGTCACCCAACTGAAACTTGGCGCACAGATACAAGTCATTCCTTTTTATGAAAAGTTAGGGTTCATAAGTCACGGCGATGACTTTCTTGATGCGGGCATCACACACCGCTGGATGACGCGCAAGATATCATGACGTAACGTAACGTAACGTGAAGTGACATTAATTTTTTATCTGCCCAAGCCATTTTTCCGCAAGGTCGCCCGCAAAGGGCAGTTTATACTGCTCCCCCTGAAAGCCCTTAATAATCAAGAGTATCCACAAAACCAGACCGATAATCATAACAAGAGGAATTAAAGGTATCCCCACAAGACTAATGGATAGCGCAAGGTTCAACAAGCTAAGGCCCCCAAAAACAACGATGGATTGCAGGGCATGAAAGCGGACATCCTGATCCTCTTTTTCGATCAACAGAAAGATCAATCCAGATACCCAGCCAAAAACATAACAGACGCCCGCCGCGACATTCTTTTCTAAACCCGTCGACGTTTTGCTCATTTTATTGTCCTCCGTTTATGATACAAAGATACTATACAGTATTTTAACAAAAATTTCCAGTAACGGGTCTATAGCAGAAAAATGACACATGGTTTTCCCATATTATATAGCTTCCGGCGCTGCCCTTATGCCATGCGGTCGCGGATGGGGCTGGCCTATGCCAATATAAAATGCGAACTCCGCGAAGTGGTTCTTAGGAATAAACCGCCTGAAATGACCGCAGTTTCCGCCAAAAATACGGTGCCTATATTATGTCTGCCCGATGGTCAAATTATTGACGAAAGTTATGATATTATCACATGGGCCATCAGGCAGAATGACCCAAAAGATTGGACGGCGTTACTCCCGCAAAGCGATATTCTCGTCAGTGAAAATGATGGCACTTTTAAAAGCGCTTTGGACAAATATAAATATTCTTCGCGTTTCCCAGATCATCCCCCCGAATATTATCGTGACGAAGGCGCTATATTCTTAAATAAGCTGGAGAATATTTTGCACCAATCACCCTATTTATTAGGACAACGCCAAAGCCCCGCCGATATCGCTATTTTTCCTTTCATCCGCCAGTTCGCCCATGTGGACAAAAACTGGTTCTATGAAGGGCCCTATCCAAATCTGTTAAGATGGCTCACCGGCCATTTAGAAAGTGACCAATTCCGCCTCATCATGAAAAAATATCCGCCGTGGCAACAAGAAGATGACCCCGTCTATTTCCCTGACCTATATCAAGGTCTCATTCCCCCCTTGGTACATTCTGTAAATAATGATAACATGTGAGGGGACGGAGAATTAAAAATGGATGCCTTAAGTCAAGATAAAGTTGAATTTATCATTTCTATCGCACGTGAAGTGGGCGAATCATCTCTGGCGATTATCGGTGATGAACTTGCCGAAAGCAGCGAGCCTCAGCATTATTCTGAATTTAACCTCGCCGCAGAGGCCAGCAATTCTACTCACAAGGATTTCGAAGGGGATTCCGCCTATCAAGAGCTGATCTCCGCTATTAATAGTATGAATGAAAGCGAGCGCAGCGAATTGGTGGCGTTGATGTGGGTTGGCCGCGGCACCTATACCAAATCTGAATGGGGAAAAGCTGTCGAAGATGCCCGAGAATCACAAAATGATCATACCGCAGAATATCTGCTGCGGGAATCTCTGCTGCCGGATTATCTTAGTGAGGGATTATCCGTTATAGGGGAGGAATAGAGCCTCATGCCTCGGCGAGTTGCTTCAGGGCCGCACGATCCAACCGATAACCTGTCCAGTCATCTTGCGCTTTGGCCCCAAGGGAGTCATAAAATGCAATACTCGGCGCATTCCAATTCAGCACAGCCCAGTCAAGACGTCCGCAGCCGTCATCGTAAGCCTTGGCCGCCAGCTCAAGGATAAGCGCCTTACCCAATCCCTGCCCCCTGCTGCCCTGATTTACATAAAGATCCTCAAGATATATATTCGCGCCGCCCAAAAAAGTGGAATAGCTATAGTAATAAAGGGCAAAACCCGAAGGAATGCCATCAAGCTCCCCAATCATAACATAGGCTTCAGGTCTGCTGCCAAACAACGTTTCCTTTAACTTTTCTTCTGTGGCGACAACGTCAGGTAAGAGCTTTTCATAATCGGCCAAGGCTTTTATAAACAGTAATATCTGCGGAACATCTTCCACTGTTGCGGGCCGGATGGTCAACCGCATTATATTTTCTCTACGGTTAAGACGGTAATATCAACGCCGATAACTCTGACTTTGTCGTTTTGTTTTGCCTCGAAATCACCCTCGACAGTCCAATTGCTGTCACCAATACGGATTTTACTTTTGCCGTTTTCCATATCACGAATAAGATTATAGGTATGCCCTATATATTGATGGCCCCGCTGATTTAGGGTTGTATCATCGCTTTCAATGGGGTTTCTTTTCAGGAAAAGCCGCCCCATAAAAACGCTGACGATGCTTAATATGGCAAAGAGGATAACTTGTATTTCCCATACCATATCCGGCATAACCAAAACAATCGCCCCAACCGCCACAGCCGCAATAGCCATCCATATAAAAATAACCCCCGGCGCGGCCAATTCCAGTCCCGTCAAAACCAGCGCCATCACAAACCAAGTCCAATGGTTCAATATTAAATATTCATCAAGAAAGCCCATATTCCTTATCCTTAATTTTTACATGTCGCTTATTTTTAATGTACTTAAGGTTATTTTTTGCCCGCGCTCGGCACAGACCCCCCGACGGATTTTGGCTCTTTGCTGATATTTTTCAACATATCAGTCATGCCGCCAAGGGCGCCAATGACCCCGCTTGCCTCCAAGGGCATAAAGACGAGTTTTTCATTGGGCGATTTGGCAAATAGGCCCAATGTTTCCACATATTTTTGGGCAACAAAATAATTAATGGCTTGAGCATCACCCTTTGCAATAGCCTCTGACACCAACGTTGTGGCCGTGGCTTCGGCTTCGGCTTCCCTCTCGCGGGCCTCCGCATCACGGAACGCCCCCTCGCGGCGGCCTTCAGCCTCTAAAATCGTGCCCTGTTTTTCGCCTTCTGCCCGCAAAATAGCGGCTTGACGGAAACCTTCCGCATCCAGAATATTCGCCCGCTTCTCGCGCTCGGCCTTCATCTGCCGGGCCATGGCATCGACAATATCGCGCGGTGGCTCAATATCCTTGATTTCAATACGGGTGATTTTAATGCCCCAAGGCTGCGTGGCATCATCGACAACATCCAAAAGCCGGCCATTAATCCTGTCTCGCTGCGAGAGAAGTTCATCAAGATCCATTGACCCCATCACGGTTCGCAAATTCGTCATGGTCAGATTTAAGATAGCAATGATCATATCATTGACCTCATACGTGGCCTTAGCTGCATCTAACACTTGGTAAAAGACAACACCGTCAGCCCGAACCATAGCGTTATCCTTGGTGATAACCTCTTGCGAGGGAATATCCAGTACCTGTTCCATGACGCTCACCTTTGATCCGATCCGGTCAAAGAAAGGGATGATGATATGAAAGCCGGGGCCGAGGGTTTTCGTATAGCGTCCGAACCGCTGAACGGTGTAATTGAAGCCCTGCCGCACGGTCTGCACGCCCATAAGAATAAGGACGACCCCAATGATGAGAAATGCAATGCCAAAAGTACCGAAGGTAGCCATGAATAATCCCCTTTGTTTAGTATGAATGAGAAATCACTCATACTGTAACGGAATATATCCTTCTTGAAAAGAAATAGTGAATGGCGCCCTATTTAAAAAGAGAATATAGCATTTAAGCGGCCCCGTACGCACCATGCACAAATGTGGGGAGGGGAGGATGTTCAAAATACAACGGAACCGCTTAAAACTGGTTTAGGCCGCGTACAACAAGCCTGAATCTCATAAAATCAAGAGGCTATTTTCCACGTGCCGTCCGGCTGCCGGCAGGCCTTGCCATAGGCCTCCTCTGTCTTGCCGCCGACGGTGATTGTTTGCTGATATTCCCGGCAATAGGCCCCGTTTTCATCCTGGGTGGCGGGCTGCGGCTGGTAGCTGCCGGAATTTCCTGTATCAGGGTTATACCAATTTGATGTCTGCCCCGATGTGTAGGTTTCCAAGGCCATCTGGCGACTCCTGACCATGGCCTGACGATCCGCATCATCTAGTGATTTTCCAATGCTGCTCCCAATAGCGGCCCCGGCCACCGTCCCTGCCGCAACGGCAAAAAAATGGGTGGCGCCATCACCATTATCCCCAAGAGCAGACCCAATAGCCGCGCCGCCAATAGCCCCCAGCATGGTACCAAAGCCTTGTTTTGACCCCGGCTCGCACGCCGTAAGTGTCAAAAGGCTTATCATAATGAGACTTATTTTAGTTTTTTTCATATTAAGACCTGTTCGTTCATGAGAGAAACAAAATAACCCAAACATCCTGAACCATTCCTGAACAATGAGTTCATCCTATAAAGACAGGTCTCAAAGACTTATAAGATTGCCGCCGGAAGCAAAAGACGGGCACATAACCCCTGAGGGGCATTATCCAAAAGCGTTATGGTTCCGCCATATAGCGCTGACAGGTCTTTCACGATAGACAGGCCAAGGCCCGTTCCTGGCGTATCTTCGTCTAGCCGTTCCCCGCGCATAAACACGGCATCTCGAACTTGGGCGTCAATGCCGGGGCCATCATCTATCACTTGTATTGTCAGAAAATCTCCGTCCCGTTGGCAAGAAACCATGACCTTGCTGCCTGACCATTTCGCGGCATTTTCAATCAGGTTTCCGACCATTTCCTCTAAATCCTGCCGTTCCCCCCGAAAAATCATTTCATTGCGATCCTCATTAGGCGATATTTCAAAGGTCTTATCTTGATAGATCAAAGCCATGACCCGGCATATATCCTCAAGAGCAGGCAAAACACTGGCGCGGCTCGTGATGATCTTCGTGCTGGCCGCAACCCTTGCCCTGCGTAAATAATGATCAACTTGCCTGCGCATAATTTCCGATTGCCTCGTCACCACGCTGGCCAAATCCCCTTTATGCAATTCAGCTTCATTCAAGAGAACAGCAAGTGGGGTTTTCAGGGCATGTGCCAAATTCCCAACCTGGGTGCGAGAGCGCTCTATAATCTCATTATTATGATCCAGCAGCGCATTCATTTCATAGGCCAGCGGTTGAATTTCAGTGGGAAAATCTTCCGGCAGATGCGCCTCTTGGCCCGTACGAATTTTGGAGAGGGAACGGCGAATATTTCCGAGCGGCTTAAGGCCAAGATAAACCTGCAGAAAGGAGGCGGCCATCAAGCCAAGACCAAGAGCCCCCAGAGAATAGATCAGGATATTATCAAAACGGTCTAGCTGTTCCTTTATTTCAGAGCGATCAATGGCAACGGTAAAGCGGAAAACCGTTGGATCACCGGGGATCGCAACGTCTCTTTCTACCATCCTCAGGTTTTGATCCTCAGGCCCCAAGACCATGGAATAACGAATCTGATTTGCCGTTTTCGTAAAGTCCGGTTCTAGGCTTTGATCCCAAAGAGATCGTGACCTGAAGGGTTCTTTTTCCGCTGCAGATACCTGCCAATACCATCCAGAATAGGGCTGCTCAAATCGTGGGTCAACCATAGCCCGATAAAAGCTTATCTGACCTTCGGAATTGCTACTGCTGATACCAATAAGATTTTCCAATAGGCCGCTAAGCCGCTCATCAAAATTATCCTCAAGGGTATCCTTAAACGTCAAGGATAAGAGATAGCCGCCAAACATCAAGGCAAAGAATGTCCAGAGAGCTGAAAAAGACAACAGCCGAAACCATAAGGATCTGTTGCCTTTTTTTTTAACTGATCTGTTCGGCTGAATTAACAAGTTGATACCCCAGTCCCCGTACTGTCGTGATGATATTCACCCCCAGTTTTTTGCGAACGCGGGTCACAAAAACCTCAATAGTATTCGAATCGCGGTCAAAATCCTGATCATAGATATGTTCGGTTAATTCTGTCCGCGATATGATTTTTTCCGGGTGATGCATAAGATACGCCAAAAGTTTATATTCCTGCGCTGTCAGGCGGATGGGGGTGCCATCCACCGTAACGCGGCTGCTATTGGTGTTTAAGCTGACGGCGCCGCATATCAGTTCTGGCGACGCTTGGCCGGCCGCCCGGCGTATTAACGCCCGAACGCGGGCCAGAACCTCTTCTATTTTGAAAGGCTTCGTGACATAATCATCGGCACCGGCATCAAGCCCCGCCACTTTTTCAGACCAGCCATCTCGCGCCGTCAAGATAAGAACCGGCGTGGTAATTCCCGCCTGTCGCCATTTTTTCAGGACGCTTATCCCATCCATTACCGGCAAGCCAATATCAAGGACTATGGCATCATAGCTTTCTGTCTCCCCGAGGAAATGACCGTCTTCGCCTTCGAAAGACGCATCAACCGCATAGCCGTCCTCTTCCAGAATATTTTTCATCTGACGTGACAAATCAGGATCATCTTCCACCAGTAATAACCGCATTATTTACCTCCCCCTCACACTGACAATCTGTGCATTGGAGGCATTTAGCCTAAGCATCAAAAGCCTGCCGTTTTCTTGCAGAAGTTTTACCTTATAAATATAGGGTCTGCCCTCCCATTCTGGTTCAATCAAGAGAACATCAATAATTTTCCCTGAAAACCGTTTCCGTATCATACCGCGTATAATAGATAGAGACACAATACGGCCAGATTTCAACGCATCGCGCGCCCTATTATGACGATACATTCTGTCTGGCGGCGGCAAATTTCGGCCCGAGGGCCGTATCAGGCTATTCTCTACAGGGGGGCGCTTATTCTGAAAAGCGATCTGTTTTTCAAAGACATTATCATAGGCTATGCTCTTTTGGGGCGCGGCGATCACAACGCCCGCCGTTCCCATAAGGAGCCACCCCAAAAGTCCAAAGAAGAATAATTTACGATATTGATGCATATCCTATATCTATATTATGACGCGTGAATAGAGGATGAATATTTTAAAAAATCTTTAAGGATGCTCACGGTTTACGTTCTCCAACGCCCAATCGTTCTTGAATGAGGCTATTGGTTGTCGTATAGCCTCCCGCCATTTTTCGGTCTGGAAAAGCATATGTAAAAGCCGCGCGTGCCATGACGGCGGCCTCATAAAAGCCTGTGAGAATTAATTTTAATTTTCCAGGATACGAGCAAACATCCCCAATGGCATAAATACCTTCTTGACTTGTGGCAAAGGTTTCGGGCTGTACCTCCACATGTTTTTTATCCAAATTCAGCCCCCATTCCGCAATCGGGCCGAGCTTAACCTTAAGCCCCATAAAGGGGATTAAAAAATCACATTCAACGGTTAAATTATTCCCCTCCAGCGTTGTTATTTCCACATTTGAAATTTGCCCTTCCGCGCCCCTGATGTCCGTGACATTACCATAGTGCACATCAATGATATTCTCTTCAGCCAGCTTCAATACTTGCATAGCCGTATCATGGGCCCCCCGAAATTCTTTGCGTCGATGAACCAAGGTAACGGATTTGGCAATGGCTGCCAGATTAATCGCCCAATCAAGCGCCGAATCTCCCCCGCCAACAATGACGAGTTTCTTATCCCGGTAGTTTTCCCTTTTATGAATGGCATATCTGACAGATTTTTCTTCATATTCGGCTAATTTTTCATAGGGTGGCTTCTTGGAGACAAAGCTCCCCGCGCCGGCGGCTGCCACGACGATGGGCGCGTCAAGGATAACGCCGCGTGTCGTCGTCACCTGCCAATGTCCGTTTTCTTGCCTTTCCAGAGAGGCGGCCTGCTGGTTCAAATGGAATGTTGGTGCAAAGGGGCTGGCCTGCGTCATCAGGTCATCCACCAACTGCTCCCCCGTAACCATAGGACGGGAGGGAATATCATAAATGGGTTTTTCAGGATAAAGCTCTATGCACTGCCCTCCCGGACGATCCAAATTGTCAATCAAGTGACATTTTAGCCCCAGCAGGCCTGCCTCAAATACTGCGAATATACCCACGGGCCCCGCCCCAATAATAATCATATCGGTCTTGACAACATCATCTTCCAAATCCCATCTCCCTCTTTTATAAAAATTATCGCGTCATATGTTCTAAACTGATTGCCAAATTTACCTAACCTATGTAACCATTAGTCCCTATAAAAAAGCAACCAAAAAACACATTATTAAAACACAGGAATAAAATGGATCTCACCTCATTCAATGACTTTATTGCGCTTGTTAAAGACGTCTGGAAGCACGGCGTGCTTGGTATAGATATTGGCCAGATTATTACGGCCGTTTTGATTTTTTTATTCTTTCTGCTTATCCGCCGGCTTTTCAGCAGGTTTATTGTCAACCGCTTAAAAGCCTTAACGCGACGGACGAAAAATGATCTTGATGATCAACTGGTTGACGCTTTAGAGAATCCCTTGCGGTTTGTCCCGGTCGTCATGGGTACTTTCTTTGCAACTGAGGTTCTTACCTTAAGCGAAGGCTTGCAGCAGGGGGCCAACAACCTCAATCGGACACTGATAACATTCAATATTTTCTGGATGTTTTTCAAATTAATTGACCCGCTAAGTCAGTCTTTTTCTGGCCTTAAAGGACTTTTTAGCGACAGTATGATCACCTGGTTGGTTAAGGCAATACGTGGCCTGATCTTCTTCCTTGGGGCGGCGGCCATATTAGAGACATGGGGGATTGAGGTGGCCCCTTTAATTGCGGGACTTGGATTGTTTGGCGTTGCTGTGGCCCTTGGGGCGCAGGATGTTTTCAAAAATCTTATTGCCGGATTATTCATCATTGGCGAAAAAAGATTTCATCCGGGGGATTGGGTGCGTGTCGAGGGTATTGTGGAAGGAACCGTAGAAGAAATTGGCTTTCGTACAACCACCATACGCCGCTTTGATAAGGCGCCGGTTTTTGTCCCTAATGCCAAGCTATCGGACAATGCCGTGGTTAATTTTACCCGCATGACCCATCGCCGGATCTATTGGAAAATCGGCCTTGTTTATAACACCTCCATTGCCCAATTATGTGACATTCGCGAAAAAATAGAAAGCTATATCCTCAATAATGCGGATTTTGCCCCGCCGTCAGAGGTCTCAACCTTTGTCCGTATCGATAGCTTTAATGAAAGTTCAATCGACGTGATGCTTTATTGTTTTACCAAGACGACCGACTGGGGCGAATGGCTAGAAATTAAAGAAAGCCTCGCCCTTGAAGTCAAAGACATCGTGCGGGTTGCCGGCAGCAGTTTTGCCTTCCCCAGTCAATCGGTGTATTTGGAAACCATCCCAAGCGGCGCCGAGAATTTCCCCATTCCCGAAAGTCAAACGTCATAAAAAATCAGATTGTGTCATTATGAATAAGCGCGTTCAGAAAAAATATGCCCCCGCAACGGAACGAAATAGAGCGCCAATCCTCGCGGTTCTCAAAGAAAATTTACCCGACCATGGCACTATTCTGGAAATTGCCAGTGGGTGCGGTCAGCATGCCCTCTATTTTATCGAAAATATGCCCAATCATTATTGGCAACCGAGCGACCCTGATGAAGAAAGCCGCAATAGCATCAGCGCATGGTGGTGGGATACCCAGTTGAACAATATTTTGCCGCCCATGAATATTGATGCCAGGGACGATATTTGGCCCGTTGAAAATATTGAAATGCCTCTGCCGATCACCGCTATAGTCTGCATTAATATGATCCATATATCACCGTGGGAAGCCGCTATTGGCCTCATGAAGGGGGCGGCGCGAATATTACCGGAGGGCGGTTTTCTTTATCTTTACGGCCCTTATAAAATTGAGGGTAGGCACACCGCCCCAAGTAATGCACTCTTCGACAGTGACCTGCGCTCTCGGAAGGCAGAATGGGGCATTCGTGATTTAGGGGACATCACAAATATCGCCAAAGAAAACGGCCTGAATTTAGTCAAAACCGTCCCCATGCCCGCCAATAATTTGTCGGTCATTTTTAAAAAAAGCTAAGGGAAAGCTTTTTTTGTGAGGTTATTTTTCTATGGTTTTTGCCCAAGCGTCTATTTTAAGAGATAATTTTCTCTGCTCATCTTGAATATTTTGTTCAAAATGTTCGTCATAATCCTCCCCTGCCGCAGCAAGCTTATCAATGCGGCCGGTAAATTCTTTCCATTCTGCGACCAGCTTATCATATCTCTTTTTATATATATCACCCTCTTCCGTTTGAAATACCGGATGTTCGGAATGATCCTCAAGATACTGTTCTCGCGCCCGCAAGCCTTCGGCAAGTTTATGCATAAACTCGGTCATGTAAATCTCCTTAACGTAGCTAAAAGTGAGCATAGCTTATCATAAGGCAACCTTTGATTCCTTAACCTCTATCAATATTCCACGGGAAAATCGGCCTGAAGAAATTATTCCTGCAAAGGAAGAGAGAGAGAGGAAAAGAGGCCAATCTCTTTTCTTGCTTCCCGGATACTGACGTTGGTAAATATTTTTCTGCTTGACATTCTTATTGTTCCAGTTGTACCATTTAGACGAACGGTACAACTGGAACAATAAAACTATGGAAATATTAATTGATATAGAAAATAGCATACCTTTATTTGCTCAATTAATGACGCAGATAAAAAAGGCTATCCTCAGTGATAAAATCGGCCCAGGGGATGCCCTTCCCTCCATCCGGCAACTGGCAAATGATTTGGAGCTTAATAATAAAACCGTTGCCAAAGCATATAGGTTATTGGAACGGGACGGCGTTATTCAAACCAAGGGGTATCGCGGCACCTTCATTCATCCCAATGCTAAAGTAAACAGCACGTTTGATTTAAACGGATGGGTTTTGGAAAAATTTACCGAAACAATAGGGACTTTTAGAGAACAAGGCGTCACAGACTCAGAAATAAGAATTGCCTTCAACAATGTTATGAACACCCATAACAACCAAGGAAAATAACATGTTAGAAAACACCCTCTTTTACGTCATATTTGTTAGTCAGATAATTCTCTTATCGCATTATTACCCCAAAAAAATCCTCGGCAAAATACGCCATGTGATCACTACATATCCGCCAACGGAATATCCCAAGCTCTATCCCAAATCGATCGAACATTACGAAAAATTTTATCGTAATTACCGTCTGATGAACCAATTTTTATTTCTGCTCGGCTTCATTATTCTCGTCGCCATCCTGCTATGGGAAAAGTCAACCCAGATGCAATTGTCGCCAATGATCCCCTGGGCTTATTTCATGATACAAATGTTTCCGCTTATGCTATTGGAATATAAGGAATTTTCTTCTTTCAAACAAATGAAAAAGGCCGATCATCGCAGCACGCGGCAAGCCGACCTTCGCCCGCGCCGCTTGCTTGGCCTTATATCTCCTGCCCTTCTTGGTATGGCGGTAGTGATGTATATCGCCGCTATCCTATTCAGCCTCTACATCCGAGAATTTGACTTTCATTGGGGCAGCCCTGCCTTTATGATGATTATAATCATCACCGCCGGAAATATATTCTTTGCGAGCATCGCCATGTGGCATTTATACGGCAAAAAAATCGACCCCTATCAAGCCAGTGAAGACCGTATAAAAATCATAAAAATTGCCCTTAAATCAATGGCTTATGTAAGTATTGGGGTCAGTATTTTTCTTATCATCACCCAAGGCATTCATGACTATAATTTAGGCTTCCTAAAGCCTGGCCTCATGAGCCTATTTTGCCAAGTCATGGCTGTGGTGAGTATCGGAATGCGGCTGCGCTCCCTGAAAGAGACGGATTTAAATTTTGAGGTTTATAAAAAGGATGCCTCAGCCATATGAGCCGTAAACATCTTTATGCCGCAATATTTAAGCCCATATTTTTCTTTTTCGCTGCGGCACCCTCATGGCCGATGTCATGAGGGCCGCCGTGAAACGTCAATGTGGCATTCAAACCTGCGCCAAGGCCTGTTCCATATCGGCCAGAATATCTACGGCATTTTCCAGCCCGGCAGAAATACGCACCAGACCTTCGGTGATGCCATATTTTTCCCGCTCTTCAGGCTCATAGGTGGAATGGGTCATGGAGGCGGGATGCTCAACCAATGTTTCCGCATCGCCCAGGCTCACCGCAATTTTACATAGCTGCAAGGCATTGAGGAACTTTAGCCCCGCATCATGGCCACCCTTAAATTCAAAGGCCACCATGCCGCCAAAACGTCGCATTTGCGATTTTGCCAGGTCATGCTGCTCAAATGAGGGCAGCCCTGGGAAATAGACTTTTTCAACTTTATCACTGGCCTCAAGCAGATGGGCTATTTTCTCCGCATTGTCACAATGGCGTTCCATACGAAGTTCCAACGTCTTAAGCCCCCGCGTAATCAAAAACGCATTCATGGGCGAGAGAACCGCCCCCGTCATATCCTTTAGCCCCACATAGCGTATCTGTTCCATATCTTCGGCATTGGACAGGATAACGCCCGCCATAAGGTCGCCATGACCACCGAGGTATTTGGTGGCGCTATGAACCACAATATCAGCCCCAAGGCCAAGGGGATTTTGCAGGTAAGGGGTCAAATAGGTGTTATCCACCACCACCTTGGCCCCTGCCTTATGGGCGATGTCGGATATGGCCTTAATATCCACGATCCGCATATTGGGGTTGGCGGGTGTTTCAAAATAAACAATACGGGTTTTGCCGGAAATTTCGCGGGCAAGATTTTCAGGATCACGCATATCCACATGGCGAACGGTAATCCCAAATTTTTCAAGCCCATGACGGAAGAAGGCAAAGGTACAGCCATAAAGCGTCTCATCCACCAAAATTTCATCCCCAGGCGCAACAAAGGTCCAGAAAACAGATGTGATTGCCCCCATGCCAGAGGCCACCGTCAGGCAGGCTTCTGCGCCCTCTAATTCGGCCAGCTTACCTTCCAGTTCCGTCAAGGTCGGATTGCCAAGGCGGCTATAGATATAACCGCCCTCCTCGCCCGCAAAACGCGCGCCGCCCTGCTCGGCTGTGTCAAAAGCGAAGGTCGATGTCATATAAATCGGCGACGTCAATGCCCCATGTGGATCACGGCCATCATGGCCCGCATGGATGGCCCGTGTCGCGAAACCGAGATTTTTATTTGGCTGAGAAGACGTCATGGCATACCTCATAAAATACTGTTACAATCAATTAAAGGTCATTTTAACACGAGATGGAAATAAATTGCTCAAAATAAAGATATAGCAAAATTTATTCGCATTTATTCTTAAAATATAGAAATAAATTAAAATATTATGATTGAATTTAATAAAAATTTTTCTCCTGAATATGGCAAAGTAACCACGGTTAGCCCGCTCATCCGGCGACTCGTAGCCCATAACCCCTCCCCCTTCACCTTTTACGGTACGGGCACTTACATTGTGGGAAAAGAGGGCGGGGAGGCTCACCTAGCCCAAAGGACGCCTAGCCTGAGCTACGGGAAGGCGAAAAATCCAAAAAACACCCCCCCATCTAAAATAATAGGGGGGGGAGCGAACCACGGGAGCGGGGGGGCTCAAGTCGCCCAAAGGACGCCTAGCCTGAGCTACGGGAAGGCGGAAAATCCAAAAAACACCCCCCCATCTAAAATAAAAGGGGGGGGAGCGAACCACGGGAGCGGGGGGGCTCAAGTAGCCCAAAGGGCGGTAGACCCCCCATCTAAAATAAAAAGAGAGGCCAAACCAAAAGTCGCCCTCATTGATCCGGGGCCGGCCATGACCTCTCATATTCATGGATTAGAGAAATTTCTGGAGACTGTCACGGTCAGCCATATTTTAGTCACCCATAATCATGTGGATCATTCCCCCGCCGCCCATCCCTTGAAAATCATCACAGGCGCAGAAATATATGCCTTTGATACCGGCAAACAGGCGGACATAGATAATCATGCCGAGGAAGGGCGAGACCAGAATTTCAAACCCGATCACATTTTAAGGGATGGCGATGTGATTGAAGGGGACGGCTGGACTTTGGACGTCCTGCATACGCCGGGGCATCTGTCCAATCACATATGTTTTGGCCTTCGGGAAGAAAAAGCCTTATTCACGGGGGATCATGTTATGGGCTGGTCAACCTCCGTCGTCTCACAGCCAGACGGCGACATGGGCGATTACATCACAAGCTTGGAAAAGCTGCTTGATCGGGATGACGAGATTTATTACCCAACCCACGGCGCGCCTATCGAAAATCCCAAACCCTATGTCAAATCATTGATTGCCCACCGCCGCGCACGGGAAAAACAAATTATGGAAGCGATTGAGGCTGGCGCCCTCACCATCCCCCAAATGGTGAGCGCCATCTATAGCGACATCCCAAGCTACCTCCATCCCGCCGCCGCAAGCTCGGTCCTGTCCCACCTGATCCATATGATCGAAAAAGGCCAAATCACCTGTGAGGGCGATCGGGGGCAGAGCGGGGTGTTTACGGTTCTTTAGGCTTAATTATAACTTTGAGCAGTTAGTTTTAACTGTTCAGAAAAACCGAATAAATCATTCAAGTCTTCAATTGAGCCTATCCTATTCACTGTGTAAGCGACCATGATATACTCCATGAAAGGGAGAATATATTATGGCTATCAAGCAAGAGATTATTGACGAACTATTGAAAGACTACAAGAACCCTGAAGATCTTTT
>Ga0316204_10001438_pt1 | contig 64429 bp, 55 predicted proteins | sample 6monrhotite_MG_2_FD_205661 | JGI IMG/M metagenome (GOLD analysis project Ga0316204, IMG submission 205661) | Microbial mat bacterial communities from mineral coupon in-situ incubated in ocean water Damariscotta River, Maine, United States -... | ecosystem: Environmental > Aquatic > Marine >... | reverse complement strand
GGCCCACGGCCCACGGCCCACGGCCCACGGTCCACGGTCCACGGTCCACGGCCCACGGCCCACGGTCCACGGCCCAAGGGTGCACGGTCCACGGTCCACGGCCCACTGGCCCGCGGTCCACGGCCCACGGTCCACGGCCCACGGCCCACGGCCCACGGCCCACGGCCCACGACCCACGACCCACGACCCACGACCCACGACCCACGACCCACGGCCCACGACCCACGACCCACGACCCACGGCCCACGGCCCACGGCCCACGGCCCACGGCCCACGGCCCACGGCCCACGGCCCACGGCCCACGGCCCACGGCCCACGGCCCACGGCCCAAGGGTTCACGGTCCACGGTCCACGGCCCACTGGCCCGCGGTCCACGGCCCACGGTCCACGGTCCACGGCCTGCGGCCCACGGCCCACGGCCCACGGCCCACGGCCCGCGGTCCACGGTCCACGGTCCACGGTCCACGGTCCACGGTCCACGGTCCACGGTCCACGGTCCACGGTCCACGGTCCGCGGTCCACGGTCCACGGTCCACGGCCCAAGGGCCACGGCCTCCGTCCCGTGGCCTGCCGGCTGGACCTCACGGTGAGGTGGCGGCCCCCAACTCGGGAACTCCACCCCAGCGGCATCACCGCGGTCCTCCTGCCCCGGCGTGCCCCACCGCCCCCCCTCAACGTCAAGAAGAAACCCGTGCCATGGGGAAGGTCGGAAGAGCGTTCGTTTGTTTTTGGATTTTGTGGGCGTGGACTGGGTGGTTTCTTCTTGACGCGGGGGGGCGGTGGGGCGGGGAGGGGCACGGACGGCGATGACGCCGCTCGTGTGGAAGGAGTTCCAATGTCCGGTCTGTTCCGTCACGAAACCATGGATGTCTACCAACTGGCCCTGGAGGTCGCCCGCTGGGTCCGAAAGGCCCGCTTCCCCCGCGGCGACGCCGAGCTACGCAAGCAGCTGAAGCGCGCGGCGGACTCGGTGGTCCTCAACGTCGCTGAAGGCCTCTCCTACACCGAAGGCTCCCGTCGCTCCCACCTGGACATGGCGAAGGCGTCGGCGGCCGAAGCCGCGGCCGCCCTGGACCTCTGCGACCTCGATGGCGCACCCGCCCAGCAAGCCAAGCTCCGTCGCGTGAAGCAGATGCTCCGCAAGCTCTAGCAGAGGCGTCCCGCGCCGAGGTCGGTCAGACCCGCAGCGCGCCCGCGCCTTCTGGGAAACGGTCGCGCCACGGTGCGATGGCGGGCTCGGCCTCGGCGGCGAGGAAATCCTCGACCTGCTCGGGGGCCCGACCGACGAACCGGGCGGGGTCCAAGAGCGCGTCGAGCTGTCCGTGGACGGGGGCGAAGTGGGGATCGGCACGGATCCGCTCGAGCAGATCGTTGGGGCGGCCGTGCTTCTTGACCTGGGCTGCCGCTTCCTGGCTGTGCACTCGGATGTACTCATGGAGATCCTGGCGGTCACCGCCGGCCTGGACCATGGCCATCAAGATCTCTTCGGTGGCCATGAACGGGAGCTCAGACCGAAGGCGGGCCTCGATGACCGCAGGGTAGACCTCGAACCCGCGGGTCACAGAGAGCAGCGCCTCGAGCACGCCATCGGCACACAAGAAGGCTTCGGCCAGGGTGATCCGACGGTTGGCGGAGTCGTCCAGCGTGCGCTCCATCCACTGCACGGCAGCGGTCTGCACGCTGTTGCCTGGGAGGGTCATCAGGTGGCGGGCCAGGGCACAGATGCGCTCGCTGCGCATGGGGTTGCGCTTGTAGGCCATGGCCGACGAGCCGATCTGCTTGGCCCCAAAGGGCTCCTCGAGCTCCTTGAGGTGGGCGAGGAGGCGAACGTCGGTGGCCATCTTGTGGGCCGTGGCGCCGAAGCTGCCGAGGGCCATGACCACCTCATGGTCCACCTTGCGGCTGTACGTCTGGCCGGTGACCCGGTAGCGCTCCTTGAAGCCCATGGACTCCGCCACCATCCGGTCCAGGGACTCGACCTTGTCGTGGTCTCCGTCGAACAGGGCCAGGTACGACGCCTGAGTGCCGGTCGTGCCCTTGGCTCCCCGAAAGCGGAGGTCGTCGCGGACGCGTTCCAGGGCGCGCAGGTCGAAGAGAAGCTCTTGGAGCCACAAGCAGGCCCGCTTGCCCACGGTGGTGACCTGGGCGGGCTGGAAGTGCGTGAAGCCGAGGGTGGGCTGGTGGGCCCAGGTGCGGGCGAAGGAGGCCAGCTGGTCCGCCACCGCTGCCAGCTTCGGAAGCAGCAGGTCGAGGCTGGCGCGAAGCACGATGAGATCGGTGTTGTCGCCGACGAAGCACGAGGTGGCTCCGAGGTGCACGATCGCGCGCGCTTCTGGCGCGACGTCGCCGAGGGCGTGCACATGGGCCATCACGTCGTGACGAAGCTCGCGCTCGTAGGCAGCGGCTGCGACGAAGTCGATGTCGTCCTGATGGGCGCGCAGGGCGTCCAGCTGGGCGTCGGTGATGTCCAGGCCCAGCGTCTGCTGTGCCTCGGCCAGAGCGAGCCAGAGGCGGCGCCAGGTCTGGAACTTGTGTTGGTCCGACCACAAGAACGCCATGGCGTCGGTGGCGTAGCGGTCGACGAGGGGGCTGCTCCAGCGGCTGCGGTCCATGACGGGCTCCTGAGCGGCGCCCTTCGTATCCCGTGACCTCGGGCCGACTACTTCTTCTTCTTCTTCTTGTCCCGATCGTCGAGGTCGATCTGCCGCTTGGTGCAAGCCTCGGTGTGGCCGTGCTCGCAAGCGGTGTTGTACAGGGACTCGATCTGGCCTTCCCGCGCCTCGACCTTGCCCTCTTCCATCAGCTTGGCGGCCTCGAAGCAGCCGCGGGTGGGGTCGATGTTGCACGTCTTCTGGAAGAACTCGGAGGCTGCGGCATCGGTGGCGTCGGGGAACTTGCCCTCGGCGTGCAGGCTCGCCAGTTCGTAGCAACCCTTGCGCGAGTCGATCTCGCAGCCCTTCTGGTAGAACGCGGCGGCGAGGACGAGGTCATCCTTGCGCTTGCTCTCCGCCGTCAGGTGGCCGGCTTCGACGCAGGCGTCGGCGTGCTTGGCGTCGCAGGACGTGGAGAGCAGCGTGTTCGCCATCTCGATGTCCTCTTTCTCGACGCCGTTGCCCTCGGCGTAGGCAATGCCCAGCAGCGTGCAGGCGCGGTGGTTCGGCGTCTCGGCCCTGCAGGCGGTGCCGAGGAGTTCGACCGCCCGCTCCGGGTCTTCGCGAATCTGCTCTCCTTCGTAGAGGGCGTACGCGAGATCGACACAAGCCTCAGGGACCTGCGGACCGGCCTGCGGGTTGTTGATGTCGGGCTTGCAGGAGATCTCGAAGAGCTCTGCGGCGCGGGCGGGGTCCTTGGGGCCTCCCTTGGCGTCCCGCACGAGCTTGCCGAGGGCGTAGCAGGACTTCGCCCGTGCCACGGCGTGGACCTTGGCCCGCTCGGGGTTCTCCGTGCGGAGCCTCGGGTGCAGGTCCTTCATGCAGGCGGTGCTGAACGCCTTGCGGGCCTTGTTGTACTGGGGCCGCGTGGTGTCGGCGTAGCCCATGCCGTCCTTGTAGCAGGCCGCCACGTTGCCCCCCTCGCAGGTGAGCAGCATCTCGGACGCCTCGTCGCTGCAGGCCGGGAGCCCCACGAGCAGGGGAAGGGTCAGGAGCAGGGTGCGGACGGTGTCGGTCGACATGGTGGGTACCCTCGGGCGATGGGGGACAGTTCGGCTGCCCGTTGTACTCCAAAGGCCGGCCGCAAACCAGGGTGGTGGGCGCTACAGGTCTCCTACTCGCAGCAACGGAACCCCGTGCGCGGGTTGGCGAGGCCTGGGCCGAAGGTGTCGTTTCGGCGGTAGCAGCGGGCGAAGTCCTTGGTGGTGTCGTAGGCGCCGCCGAGGAGCACGGCGGTCTCGGGCGTGGCACCGACCCATTCCTCCACGTTGCCTGTGAGGTCGTACACGCCGAACCTCGACACGCAGCCGGGCATCTCTCCGGTGTACACGGGCCGCAGATCGGCGTGGTCGTCCCAGCAGCGTCCTCGCTGGTGGTAGTCGGCGTATGGGTAGGCGTCGCCCTCGATGAGATCGTCGGCGAAGAAGCCGTTGCCGTCGTCGTCGTGGGCTCGCTGCCCCTGGCATGCGGTGATCCACTCCTCCTCGGTACACAGTCGCTTGCCCGCGGCATCGCACGCATCCCGAGCGGCGAACCAGCTCATGCGGATGGCGGGCACCTGATGCTTGCCGGACGTGGCGGCGCCATCGGGGCCCAGGCCTGCCTCGAAGGTGTCGATGGAGAAGGCGAGGCCATCGGCATCGATGGACGTGGTGGGAGGGACGTCGGCTGGAATGGCCCGGACCTGCACCGTGGGCTCGGCCATGGCGCGGGCCGCCTTGGCGGCGTCGGCGGCGGTCGAGCCGAGGGCGACCTCGAGGGCCCGAGCCATCTGCTCGGCGCTGGTGCCCGCCCGGTACAGCTTGCCGTCGATCCAGATGCGGGGCGTGCCGTGGATCTCGAGCTCGGCCCCGTGGGCTGCGTCGGCCTTGACCTTGGCCAGGGCATCGGGACCCTGCATGCAGGCATCCCAGGCGGGCAGGTCGACCCCAGCGACCTCGGCGTAGCGCCGAAGGTCGTCCTTCTTGAGCTTGTGTTGGTTCTTGAAGGAGACGTCGTGGAAGGCCCAGAAGCGCCCCTGCTGCTGCGCGCAGACGGCACCCATGGCGGCGCGGCAGGCGCTGCGGTGCTTTCGGTTGTTCACGCCGGGGTTGCAGGCCGGATCCATCGGGTAGTGCTTGAAGACGAAGGCCACACGGTCGCCGTAGGCCTCGTGGAGGCGCTTGAGCTGGCCGCTGGCCCGCTTGCAATACCCACACTCCAGGTCCGCGAACTCCACCACGGCCACCTTGGCATCGGCTGCGCCCTTCCAGGCGTCGGAAGGGTCGATCCGAAGGGTGGCGGGGTTCTTGTCTTCGGTGGTGATCTGCCAGGTGAGCGCCGGCGGGTTGGCCTCGGGGTCGGCCGCGGTGGTGGCCTTCTCCACCTCCGCATCCGATGGCAGGACCACCGCAGTGGCGGGCGCATCGCCGAGGAGTTCGGCCCGGTAGGCTCTCTGCCCGCCGATGGCCCCTGCTGCGGTCACGACGTACACGGCGGCCGCGAGGCCCAGGACGTTCTTGCCTGGCATCGGAGCGCCTCGAACCCCACCGATCAGGGCGAGGAGAGGGGTCGCGAAGTTGATGGCGTACAGGCGCAGGCACCAGGTGCAGAGCTTGTCGAGTTCGACGATGGAGATGTAGGCCAACAGGACGCTGTAGGCCGCATTGAAGAGGCCCAGTCCGAGGATCAGCCACAGGGCGGACCGGTCGCGGCGGAGCATCGCCCAGAGCGCTAGCACCGCGATGAGGGCGTACATAGGAATGGCCCAGGTGAACTGCGGCACCCCGAACAACTCCGACCACGCGGAGGTGTTGACGATGTCGCAGCTGACCTTGGCGCTCTCGACACACCCGATGAGCTCCCCCTGGAGCTCGGCGGAGCCGTAGGCCTGCACCTCGTGGTGTCGGGTCATGTACACGCCAGCGAAGAGCCCGACGGCAGCCATCGGGAGCAACAACCCCACGGCCCAAGTGCGGAAGGGGCCTTTCTCGTCGGGGGAAATCACAGGGCCTCCAACGCGGCATCGAGCTCGGCGAAGCCGTTCTCGCGGGAGTAGCCCACCTTCTTCCACTTCAACGTGCCGTTGGCGTCGAGGAGGAACATGGTGGGCATGGAGAGCACGTCGTACTGGCCCATGGCCTCGGAGGTGTTGTCCCACACGATCGGCAGCTCGAAGCGGACCTGCCGGTAGAATGCGTCGGCCTTCCGCCGCTCTCGGTCGACGTTGACGGCGAAGATCGACAGCTCCGGATGGCTCTTCTGGTACTCGGAGAGGTCCGGAAGCTCGGCGCGGCACGGGCCGCACCACGATGCCCAGAACGTGAGCAGCACCGGCTGGCCGCGGGTCTCCGAGAGCTTGAAGGGCGAGCCGTCGGCCCTCAGCGCCTCGAAGTCGGGGGCGGTACGGCCGATGAGCACCAGCTCCATCTCCGACTCGGGGATGAGCTCGGGGGCAGCGATGGCCGCGGTCGGGATGGAGATGGGCAGCGCGGCCCACAGTGCGCAGGCGACGAAGTGACGACGCATCGGGGTCCTCCGAAAGGCGACGCTCGACATACCATCACCGGCCGCCGAGGGCATCGAGCGCCTCCGCCACGGTGCGCACGCCGACCACGGAAAGCGAGCGGGGGGCGTCCTCGGCGACCCGCTTTGGCACGATCACGCGATGGAAGCCGTGGCGCTCGGCCTCCTTCAAGCGGCGAATCGCGTGGGACGTAGCGCGTACCTCGCCCACCAGACCCACTTCGCCGAACAGGAGGGTGTCGGTAGGGACCTCTCGGTCGTTGAGGCTGGACCACAGGGCTGCGCAGATCGCGAGGTCGGCGGCAGGCTCATGGAGCCGCACCCCGCCGGCGGCGTTGACGAAGACATCGCGGTCGTGCACCGGAAGGCCCAGCTTGCCCAGCACCGCCAGCAGGAGGAGCACCCTGGAGCGGTCCACGCCGACGCACGTGCGGGCGGGAATCGCTGGGGTGGGGCGACCGACCAGGGCTTGCACCTCGGCGAGCAGGGGACGCGTGCCCTCCATCGCAGCGACCACGGCGGTGCCTGGAGCCGCACCGGCACGTTCCTGGAGGAGGCGTGCCGACGCATCGGGCACCTCGGCCAGGCCCTCGTCGATCATCTCGAACAAGCCGAGCTCCCCCGCCGGTCCGAAGCGGTTCTTGTTGGCTCGTAGGGCCCGCAGGGAGCTGTGGTCGTCGCCCTCGAAGTACAGGACCGTGTCGACGAAGTGCTCGAGGACCTTGGGGCCTGCGATCTCGCCGGACTTGGTGACATGGCCCACCAGCATGATGGCGATGTCGGTGGATTTGGCCAGCTTCATCGCGCGGTGGGCGACGTCGCGAACTTGGGAGGTGGAGCCTGGGATCCCGGTGGCCTCGGCGCTGTGGACCGTCTGGACCGAGTCGAGGACCATGACCCTCGGCCGGTGCTCCCGCGCGGTGGCCTCGATGCGAGCGTAGTCGGTCTCCGCCAGCAAGAAGAGATCCGGGGAGCCGACCCCAAGACGCTGGGCCCTGAGCCGAACTTGCTCCACGGACTCCTCGCCGCTGACGTAGAGGACCGGGAGTCCTTTCTGCGCGAACTTGTCGAGGGCCTGCAGGAGCAGCGTGGACTTGCCGACGCCTGGGTCGCCGCCGAGGAGGGTGAGGGAGCCCTGGACCAGTCCGCCTCCAAGCACCCGGTCGAGCTCGCCGAGGCCCGTGCGAACGCGCACCTCGCCCCCCGACCGTGGGCTCACGTCGGTGACGCGTACCGGGGTGGCGGAGGGCACCTTGGATGCCTGCTGCTGCTCCGGCGTCTCCACCTTCTCCTCGAGGGTGTTCCACGCGCCGCATCGGCCGCACTTGCCGGCCCACTTCGTGGATCCCGCACCGCAGTCGCTGCACACGAAGCTCCGCTTGGCCCTGGCCATCTCCCCTCCGGTCCTGGGCCTATCCGGTGGTCCGTCCAGAAACTGACCGGCGATCGGCCGAGGAGAGGGCGTGCGGATGGGGGGCCCTCGCCCCATCTCTCCCACTGCGACTGCGGCAAGAAGATCCCGGTGGGAGCGAAAACGTCGCGACGACGTAGATGTGTGCCGGGTCGTGAGCCGATGCCCCTTGGTGGCACACCCCTTGCTTTGGGCCGAGCAACCCTCGGAGGTTCCCTTGCGTGCCGTCATCTCTGTGTCCCTGCTCCCTCTCGCTCTGCTCGCCTGCGGTCCCCAGTACGTCGACAAGCCCGAAGCCCTCGATGGGGACATCACGTCCGTCGATGACGGGGAGGATGACGACATCGACACCGACCAGGGAGACGACGACGACAGCTCCTCGGGCGACGACGACGACGACGACGACATCGACCCGAACCTGGACAGCGACAACGACGGCGTTCCGGACGCCATCGAGCTGGAGTACGGGTCGGATCCCTTCGAGGCCGACACCGATGGGGACGGCTGGGACGACGGGGAGGAGGTCGACGGGAACACCAATCCCATGAGCGGCGGCGACCACCCCTACGAGGGCGGCTGGCCCATCGACGCCTGTCGGAGCGACATCCACAGCACCGGCAATGGGGTGGGCCAGGTGGCCACGGACTTCGAGTTGACCGACCAGAATGGCGAGACCGTGCGTCTCCACGACTTCTGCGGCAAGGCCGTGCTCCTGGTGGCCAGTGCGATGTGGTGCGGCCCGTGCCAAACCGAGGCTTCGGAGCTGGCGTCGGTCTACAACCAGTACGCCGACGACGGCTTCATCGTGATCACCCTGCTTGGGGAGAACACGTTTGGCTCGACCCCGAGCCGCAGCGACCTGCAGACCTGGGCCGACTCCTTCGGCATCGACCACCCCGTGGTCGCGGACCCCGGCTTTGGAGTGGGCAGCCGCTTCGTGAGCGGGGGCTCGCTGTATCTGCCGTCCACGTCGCTGCTGAGCGACGGCGCCGTGGTCATCAAGCGGGACAGCTACGTGAGCACGAACGACATCACCGGCGCGCTTCCCTGAGCGAACGGGGGGCCGTCAGCGGCTTCGCCCGAGCAGCAACGCCAGCAGCACGGGAGCGCCCAGCATCGCGGTCACCACCCCCACGGGCAGGTCCCGGGCGGGGAGCAGCGCGCGGGCGAGGCCGTCGGCGAGAGGGAGGAACCCGGCGCCCGCCACCGCGGACAGCGGCACCAGGCGTCGGGGGCCGCCGCCCACGCCGATGCGACGCACGAGGTGCGGCACGACGAGCCCCACAAAGGCGATGGGGCCGGTGAGCGCGACGCTGGCGGCCACCAACAGGGAGCCCGTGAGGAGGACGGTGGTGCGCACCCGAACGACGTCGACCCCTTGGGTGGCCGCGCGGTCGGCGCCGGCCACCATGGCCTGCAGCGCGCGGCCCTGAGCGAAGAGGAGCGCGAGGCCCGCCGCCACCACGGGCACCAGCGCCAGCGGTCGCTCCCAGCCGACCACAGACAGGCTGCCGAGGGACCAGCGCACGCTGGCGAGGGTGGCGGCGGCGTCGGCCTGGAGTTGCAGCCCCGTGGTGGCGGCGCCGGCGCCGAGCATCACGGCCACGCCGGCCAGCAAGAGTTCCTCGGTACGGAGCCGCTGTTGCGTCGCGAGGGCTGCCACGCCCAAGGAGACCGACGCCGCCCCGACGAAGGACCCGAGGCCCACCGCGAGGGCTCCGACCCCTGCGGGCCCCAACACCAACACTGCGAGGGCCCCGAGTGCGGCGCCCGCTGTGGTCCCCATCGTGCTCGGCGTGGCGAGGGGGTTCTCCAGCACCACTTGGTAGGCCGCCCCGCTGGCGGCCAAGGCGGCCCCGACGAGCCCTCCGAGCAGCGCTCGTGGGAGGCGAAGCTCTTGGAGGATGAACGGGGCACTGGGGCCGTCGAGGACGGGGCCAAGCCACGGAGCGACGAGCACGCCGCCGGCGCCGAGCGCCAGCACCGCCAGCAGCGGACGCGTCACGGGCGCGCCCCTTCGGCCACGAAGGCCCAGTGGGCGCCGACCGGCACGCGATGGAGACGGATGCCGAACGCCGCACCCAAGGGCTCAGCGAGGGCCGGGTCCGTGACGCACCCTTGGTGCACCACGCGACCGTTCGCCAGCAGGACCACCCGGGCGGGGCCAAGGTGGGGGAGCAGACCCAGGTCGTGGCTCACCAGAACCACGCTCCCGCCGGTCGAGACGCGATCCGTCAGGACCTTGCACAAGCTGAGCCGCACGGCAGGGTCGAGGTGGTTCATCGGCTCGTCGAGGAGCCACCAGGTGGCGTCCTGGGCCAGCAGGGCCGCCATCCGGACCCGCTGGGCTTCGCCCCCCGACAGCGTGTGCATGGGCCGTGGGGCGAACGCCTCGAGGCCGAGGGTGCCCAGGGCCTCGAGGGCGTGGGCTTCCCGCCGGGCCACGGGCTCGCGGTGGCGGTAGCGAGCGGCGGCGACCGCTTCGAGCGCCGTCACCCCGTCCTCGGCGCGGGGCGATTGGGGGAGCCACGCGGTGTGGGCGGCCCGGCCCACGGGACGAAGCCGGTCGAGATCGAGGTCCCCCAGGCGCAGGGTGCCGCCGTCGGGGCGGACGAGGCCCGCGAGCGCCGAGAGGAGCGTGGACTTGCCTGCTCCGTTGGGGCCGAGCACGACCGTGAGGTGTCCGGCCGCCAGGTCGAGGTCCAGGGGGCCGAGCCGGCTGCCCACCCGGAGCCCCCTCAGGGCCAGGTCACTCACGGCGCGGTGCCTTCGACCTGGGTGCGAGCCAGCTCAGCTCTGAGGGCGGTCGCTGTCTCTAGGACAGCGGGGCCGGGAGACAGCACGCTGGGCCCCCCGAGCACGCCGATTCGGCCCGATGCCACGGCACCGAGCGGCGCCAGAGGGGCCCAGTTGGCTAGGATCTCCGCCCGAACGACGTCATCGACGGGTCGCGACGTCATCACCACGATGATGTCCGGATCGAGGGCCAACAGACCCTCCAAGGAGAGGCTCGGGGCCCCGCCCGAGGCGTCGGGGAGGGCATTGCGACCCCCTGCGGCGTGCAGAGCCGCCCCGTGGAGGCTGTCGGCGCGGACATACCAGACATCGCCCTGGCGTGGGTCCTCGCTCAAGGACAGGAGCACTTCGGGACCCTCGGCGGGGGCGGGCACGTCGAGTTGTCGTAGCTTCGCCGCCAGGGCGTTGGCCTCGGCGGGCCGGTCGAGGGGCAGGCCCAGCGCCTCCACGCTGTCGGCGACCTCAGCGACCGAGAGCCAGGGCAGGACCGTCACCGGTGCAATGCGCTCCAAGGGCGCCCGATCGATGCCGTTGCTGCCGTCGACGAGGATGGCGGTGGGCTGCAGACGAGCCAAGGCCTCGAGGTCCGGGGTCAGCGCGCTGCCCACCGCCGGCAGGCGAGCGACCGACGACGGCAGCGAACACCACTCCGAGCGACCCACCAGGATGTCTTGCCGCCCGAGGGTGGCGATGGTCTCGGTGACCGCCGGCGACAGGCTCACCCAGCGTGGTGGCCCATCCGGCGCGGGTTCGCTGGGGCTCGTGCACGCCAGGAGCATCAGCGAGAGGGTCACGGTGCCTCCAGCACGGCGATGGCGTCGAGGTCGAAGCCTGCCGAGCCGACGGTGGGGTAGGGGTCGAAGATCGGGCGCCCCATGGCGTCGAGGTCCGTGCCGTCCCCGACCAGGTCCACGACCCGCACGTAGCGGATGCGCTGTAGGTCTACCTGGCCGGCCCGTACGAGCTCGTGTTGGCGCAGGAGGTGAAGGTCGAAGGGGGTTCCCAGACCGGCCCGCCACACCCCCGCGAAGCCGTGCACGAGCGTAGCGTCCAGAGGCTCGAAGGCGCCGACGGGCTCGCGGGTGCGGGACACCCCCGCAAAGGGGACAAAGGTCTGGCCGTCGGAGCTGACCTCCACCCGGGCGAGCTCGAGGAAGCCGTCGGAGAAGCCGTTCTCGAAGACGGCGAGGTCGGGGCCTGGACCGTCGGCCGCCGGGGGGTCCAAGGCCACCACGACGTGTCCGCCGCGGCCCAGCGGAAGCACGGACATGCCGTCTCCTTCCGCGGGACCGAGGGCCTCGGCAACGTCCTGCCACTCCGGGTCCGCATCGTCGCCGGGGGCCCAGGCCACCACCCGATGACCCCACCCAACGATGCGCGGGTCGTGGGGTTCGACCGGCGGTGACGCCCCCGGGTCGTCGACCGAGGGGTAGGCAGTCACCACGCGGTAGGTATGGTCGAACCAATCCTCGACGTCGGCTGGGGCACAGGCGTCGTCGGGGCTGCGAGCCAGCACGCGGGTGGGCCCGATGTGGCCGGCCAGGGGCAACTGGTCGGCCTCCTCCCAAGGCACGGCGTCGGGCAGAGCCCCCGCGGCAGGCATCACCGCGAGCTCCACTTCGGCCGCAGGGAACACGAGGGTCTCATCGTCCCGCAACAGATCGAGCGCGGGCCCCATCGGCAGGGGACACAGCGCCTCGCAGGTGGCCTCTCCTCCCCGTACGACGCAGGTGTCGCCTGGGGCGTCGCAGGACGGAGGGGGTGTGTCGCTGCATTGCCCGAGACGACAGGTCGCCTCGCCCGTGCAGGGGTTGCCGTCGTCGCAGTCGGCGTGGCTGCGGCACGGGAAGGCCTCGACGAAGTCCCCCGCGGGGGGGGCATCGCAGGCGGGGAGGGCCAAGGCCAAGGCCGCGGCGGCGTGAAAACGGAGGAAGCAAGAACGGATGGGGACCTCTCCTTCGTGGGGGTCGGCCCGCGCCAACACACACCACGGCTCCCCATCGGGGAGCCATCGGAGGCAGGTCTTCGGACTCGATGGCACGCCCCTTTGGGGCTCCTACTGGCACCCGCTTCCCAGCCAACCAGCCAGTGCATCGGGGTACGTTCGTTCCATCTCACCGCGGCGGGGCCGTCCCGGAGTTGCACCGGATTCCCTGTTGCGCTCCGACCTCGGAGCGACCTTCGACGTGGTGCAGGTAACCCACGGGTCGCCGGGGGATCCGAGGTGTGGCCCGAGGCCCGACGACGACCTAGGTGTCTCGCTGGTGGAGGGCCCGATGAAGCCACAGCGACGGGTGCTGCGATGGGGTCAGTCGGCCTACGAGACCGATGCCGACATGGCCCTGGAGACCCATGGCGCGGCCCAGCTCGGGCTGCACTACGACGTGGCGCCGAACCCCAAGACGGTGCCGAACCTCGAAGGGGTCGATGCCCTCGTGGTGACGAGCAAGGCCAAGGTGACCGCGGAGGTTCTGGAGCAGTTCCGAGGGTCGCTGGTGCTCACCACGACCTCCGGCTGGGATCACATCGACGTGGCGGCCGCTCAGGCCCGAGGCATCACGGTCGGGCGTAGCCCGCGGGCCCGCTGCGATGCGGTGGTGGAGCAGGCGTTGTCCATGGCGACGGGTCTGCTCCGCCGCTTCCCCACTCAGCTCCAGCGGGCGCGGGACGGGGTGTGGGCCCGTGCAGAGCTGCCGGCCCTCGACCCACTTCGCATGCAAGACGGACCCCTCCTCGTCGTAGGCATGGGCGTGATCGGACGACGGATGGCGGCGTGGGCGGGGGGGATGGGCGTGGAGGTCTGGGGGGTCGATCCCAGGGGCGTCCCCGATGGCGTGCGCGAGGTGGGACTCGATGAGGCGCTTCCCGATGCACTGGCGGTGACGCTGCACTGCGCGCTGTCTCCGACCAGCCGTGGCCTGATGAGCGCCGAGCGCATCGGTCGCATGCGACCCGACGCGGTGCTCGTCAACACGAGCCGCGGCGACGTTCTCGATGTGGATGCTGCGGTGCACGCCGTGTCTGATGGGCGGCTCCGTGGCTTCGCTGCGGACGTGTTTCCCCTCGAGCCCGCCCCCGAGCTGGCCCGCTGGGCGGCCGTCGATGGGGTCTGGCTCACACCCCACGCGGCCGGGTATGCCCGTGGGCTCGGGCAGCGTGTGGCCGACGAGGTCGTGGCGGGCTTGTCGGCCTGGTCGAAGGGGGTGCCGCTTCCCCACGAGGTGTCGTGAACGACGACGCCCCAGTCCCCGAATCCACGCGGTTCGAGCGACATGGAGAGCTAGGCCGTGGCGCCTCGGCCTCGGTGTTCTTGGCCCATGACCACGAGCGAGGCCACGTCGTCGCCCTCAAGGTCCTCCATCCCCACTTGGTGGGCGACCCGTCGGCCCGGCGCCGTCTGGAGCGGGAGGTGCGAACGTCGGCCCTCGTGCAGCACGAGGCGGCGCTGGTTCCCTACGGCCTGCACGAGCTGCCCGAGGGGACCGCCCTCTCCATGCCTTTCCACCCAGGGGAGACCCTGGCTGCGAGGATTGCGGACCGAGGCCCCCTGGCGCCGGAGGACGTCCGCGTGCTCGGGAAGCGCCTGGCGGCCGCTCTGGTGGTCGCCCATCGAGCAGGTGTGCTGCACCGCGACCTGTCGCCCAACAACATCCTGCTGACGGGTGCCTCCGATGCGGTGCTCACAGACTTCGGCTTGGCCAGGGTAGGGGAGAGCCACACGGCCACGGCCACCGGCATGCTCGGGACGGTCGGGTATGCCGCGCCGGAGCTCGTGGAGGGGCAACGGGGCGACCCGCGGTCGGATCTGTACGCGCTGGGCGGCGTGCTCTACTTGGCGCTCACCGGCCAGGCCCCGTTCCCCGGGGCGTCCCCGGTCGCCTCCCTCCGAGCTCAGCTGGAGGGAAACTGCCGACCGGTGCTGGAGGTCGTGCCGTCCTGCCCCAAGGACCTGGCGCGCACAGTGGAGGCGCTGCTCGAGGCGGACCCGGCGCGGCGACCGCAGGGGGCGCCGGACGTCGTCGACTTGTTGAGCGGCCGGATCCCGGTCGCGGCGCCCCCTCCTCGGAAGGCGGTCGCCGTCGACGCTCCTGCGATGGTGGCCACCACGGGACCGTGGCGCGTGGTCGTCACCGAGCGGTCAGGGGACCGAGAGCGACGAAAGGCCCTGCGCGTCGCGGCGAAGCAGACCCCGTCCCAGCGACGTTGGAGTGAAGTAGGTCAGGCGATCGGGCGCAAGCTGGAGGAGGGCATCCGCAACCTGGTGGGCCTCGACCCAGGGGCCGCGCCTTCTCCGGAGGACGAACTCGCAGGCACGGTGCGCGAGCATGGCTTCGACGTGGATGGGTCGATGCTGCTCGAGCGTACGTTCGTGCTCGTGCAGGGAGTGGACGAGGCCACCGCCAAGGCCCTCGTGGCGCGGGCGGTGGAGCTTGGCTTCGACGCAGAGGCCCTGCTGCCGGAGGCCGAGAACGCCGGGGTGCCCGCATGGGCGGACGCGAGCTGGATCTGGATCCTGGCGACGTTCCTGTTCGTGTTTGCCGAGTTCGATTGGTGGATTTTCTTGGTGGCGTTCGCCCTGGTGCCGGCGGCTCAAGGCGTGCGGAAGTCGACCCGTCGGCCGGATGCGACGTCGACCGCGACCGCCGCAGCGACGGCACGGTCCGCATCCGAGGCCGCACCGGCCGTGGAACCGTCGGCGCGGCCCGCAGATGTCGGGGACCGAGCACAGGCCTCCCTCGTTGCGCTCGCGGCCGCCCTGCAGACCGCAGAGGTTCCGGACATCGCGCGCCGCGATCTGCTCGCGACCCACGCTGAGCTCAGCGGTCTCGCCGAGGCGGCGACCCGGGCCTTGCGCGTGCCCGAGCAGGCCCCCGCGGGCCTGGACGCCGAGGTGGCCCAGCTGGAGCGCCGGAGGACGCGGTTGCGGGCCCTGGAGTCGGCCGGACAGACGGCGTCCACCGAGGAGCGAGTCGGGGTGGAGCAAGCGCTGGTGGCTCGGCGAGGCGCGCTGCTGGCGGCCGATCGGGCGGAGGGCGAGCGGGTGGCGGCCATGGCCCACCTCGTCGAGATCGCCAGCACGGCGGATAGGGTCCGCTACGAGGTCGCGGCCGGTCCCCGCGCAGAGGTTGGCGAGGCGACCGAGCGACTTCGTCGGGAGGCCAGCGCGCTGCGCGCGGCCCGCCAGGAACTCGCGCGCCAGGGCGGGACATGAACGAAGCTCGCCTGGTTCGCAATGCTGCACAGCGCACCCTCGACGGGGTGGAGGCCGCCGAGGTCGTCGGCTCTGGGTGTGCCTGGTTCCTCGTGGTGGGCCTTCCGGTGTCCGTGGGCTTCCTCGTGGCGTTGGTCTGGCCATGGGTCGGGGGCGCGATCGGACTGCTGGCGTTGCTGGGGGCTTTCGGCCTGCATCGGCTCGCTTCGGTGCGCACGGCCCGCGCCCGCCCGCTGCTGGAGGGCATGGCGCAGGTGCACTACCCGAGCCTGTCGCTGCCGGTGCGCATTCCCCGTGGGGAGCGAGAGAAGGATGGCATTCGGCGGGTGTGGCGGGTGCTCGGCGTTCGCCGACCCAACGGTCGGCAGGTCACCGGCGAGGTGGTCGTGCAGCACGACATGGGGGGCGCTTGGTTCGTCGTGTGGCCGGTGTCTCGGCCGCGCCCCGCAGAGACCCGAACCCTCGACATGGTGTTGGAGCCCGTGCTCGGAGGCTACTTGGTGAGCTCGCCAGATCCGGTCGCGACCGCAGAGCACCTGCGGGACCCATTGGTGCGGGAGCTGTTGTTCGAGCTCCTCGGCGACCACGACGAGCTGTCGATCTACCCGTTCATCGGGTGGTGGCGCACGCGCGCCGCGGTCGACCAGGGGGCCATGCGTGGCGCGGAGGTGCGACTCACCCAGCTCGCGCAGGTGTTGCGCGGTCGGACTAGCCCTCGTTGAACGCGGCTTCGCGCCACAGCTGCATCTCGTGGGCGAGGGCCTGACGGGCAGGCCCTGGCATGAACGGAAGCGCTGCGGCCACGTCGGCAAGAATGAGCGTGGCTTCGTCGTCGAGAGGGGTGTCGTCGACGAATCCCTCCGGGGAGCCGGGTGGGCTCACGGGCTCGTAGAACACCACCTCGGCGCGGTAGCCCAAGCATCCAGCCCACGCGACGAGCTGCTCGACGCGGAGCCCGCGAATGCCTCGCTCGAGGCGCGAGATGGCGGAAACCGAGAGGTCCAAGGCCTCCGCCACGCGTTGTTGTCGAAATCCGGCCGACTTGCGCATCTTGCGCAAGCGGTCCGCCACCTGTTCTGCAAACATGAATTGTTCCCCGTACGCATGGAGCCAAAGGCTCCCTCAGGTCGTACGCCTAGGGAACGTTGGGATCAATGGTCACGGATCGCGTTGCGGCCTCTGGTGGGCCAGGACGCCGGGGAATGCAGGGTTTACTTCCGCGCACGAACGAGGAAACATTTTCCTCAACCGGCCCGTAGGGCGAGCAATTGTTGTGCGAAAGCGGCAAAGCCGTGCCCACCCGGCTCCTCGGTCACGAAGCGCGGCCACGCATCCATGAGCTCCAGCTGGTCCCGGACGTTCGAGACGCCGACGGACAGTGGGAAGTGCGCGAACATGGGCTCGTCGTTCGCTGAGTCACCGACGAAGGCCCATCGTTCGGTCTCGTCGTCGAGGTCGGCGTCGAAGCGCTCGGCCAGGAATCCTCGGCACCCGGCCAGCTTGTCGAATCGGCCGTACCAGCCGTTGACGTGGATGCTGGACACCTTGCACGTGGCGCCTGCGGCTTCGAAAGCGGCCACGATCTCCAGGACTGCGGAGCGGGGAAGGGGGGCGACGTCCTCGCAGAAGTCGATCGCCAGATCCAGGTCGCGGTAGGGCTGGTCGGAGGCCAGCGCCGTGCCGGGGACCGCCGCGAGGATGGTGTCCGCGAGGGCGTCGAGTCGGGCCCGGTTGATGGCGCGCTCGGGCGCGCTCTGGACGAAGGAGCGCACCATGACGCCGTCTCGTCGGTAGAACCACAGACCGCCGTTCTCGCCCACCACGCCTGCGACGGGCCACATGCGGGCCAGGTGGTCCACCCACCCCCCAGGACGTCCCGTGATGGGCACCACGAGGAGGCCCGCGGCGCGCAGATGGTGCATGGCCAGGAAGGCCTCTGGCACGATCTCGCCCTCGTGGGTGAGGGTGTCGTCGATGTCGCAGAACACCCCCCGCAGGGCGGATGCCTGCTCGGGACGAATGGCCGACAGCGGCTGGAGCGTGGGCGCGCTCACTCCACCTGCCAGGTGTCGCCACCTTCGAGCAGCGCGAGGAGGTCGCCCGGACCGTAGGTCGTCTTGGCCTCGTCGAGCTGGGCCTGGAACGCGCCGTCGTAGGTGGACCGCGCCTCCTCGTAGAGCACGCCGACCGGGACCGGTTCGCCGAGCTCCGGATCCAGACGCGCCAAGAGCTGGGCGACGACCCAGTTGGACGTGTCGTGGCGCAGGACGTTCGCGAGGTCTGCCTCGGAGTCGATGGCGACGGTGCGCAGCGACGCACCTTCGAGGACGAGCCCTCGACGGGCCGTCTTGCCCCACACGAGGGGTGCCCCGTTCTCGAGGTACAACACGCGCTCTTCGCGCACGGTGCGCTCGGTGAACCCCGCGAATGCGCCGTCGTTGAAGATGTTGCAGTTCTGGTAGATCTCGGTGAACGCCGTGCCCTCGTGCCGGTAGCCGGCCTCGAGGGTGGTCTGCAGATGCTTGGCGAACACGTCGACGCTGCGGGCCACGAAGCTAGCGCCGGCGCCGAGGGCGAGCTGCAGAGGATTGAAGGGCTGCTCCAGGCTCCCCATGGGGGTGGACTTGGTGCGCTTGCCCTTCTCGGACGTGGGGCTGTACTGGCCCTTGGTGAGCCCGTAGATGCGGTTGTTGAACAGCATCAGGTTGATGTCGGGGTTGCGCCGGAACACGTGGATGAGGTGGTTCCCCCCGATGGACAGCGCGTCCCCGTCGCCCGTCACGACCCACACGCTGAGCTCGGGGCGGCTCGCCTTGAGGCCGGTGGCGAAGGCGGGCGCGCGGCCGTGGATGGTGTGGAAGCCGTACGTCTCCATGTAGTACGGAAAGCGGCTGGAGCAGCCGATGCCGGCGACGACCGCGAAGTCCTCGCGAGGGCGACCGGTGTTGGCCATCACGGCCTGCACCTGGGCGAGGATGGAGTAGTCGCCGCAGCCAGGGCACCAGCGGACCATCTGGTCGGTGGCGAAGTCCTTCTTGGTGAGCGTCATGTTCAGCCTCGGGCAGGGGGAGCGAAGGCCTCGATGCCCTTGACCACCTCGGAGGTGAGGAAAGGCTGGCCCTGAATCTTGGACAGTGGGATGGCGTCGACGAGGAAGCTGGTGCGCACCAGCTTCACGAGCTGACCCAGGTTGAGCTCCGGCACGAGCACCTTGTCGTAGCGCTCCAGGATGGGGCCCAGATCGCTCGGGAAGGGGTTGAGGTGCCGCAAGTGGACATGGCCCACGGGGCGGCCCTCGGCGCGCACGATGTCGACCGCGGCGTGGCAGGCGCCGTAGGTGGAGCCCCAGGACAGCACGAGCAGGCCGTCGGTGTCGCCGTGGATCTCGGTGGGGGCGATGTGGTCTTGGACCTTGCGCACCTTCTCTGCGCGCAGCTCAGACATCTTCTGGTGGTTCTCGGCGTCGTAGGACACGTTGCCGGTGAGGTCCTGCTTCTCGAGGCCGCCGATCCGGTGTTGCAGGCCCGGGGTGCCGGGCTTGACCCAGGCGCGGGCGAGGGTCTCGGGGTCCCGTGCGTAGGGCTGGTAGCCCTCGGGGTCGGTCCGGAAGGTCGGGCGGAGGTCGGGGAGCGTCGCCACATCCGGGATGGCCCAGGGCTCCGCGCCGTTGGCGATGAACCCGTCGGACAAGACGACCACGGGGGTCATGGAGCGCATGGCGATGGCGGCGGCCTCTATGATGGTCTCGAAGCAGTCCGATGGCGAGCGGGGGGCCAACACGGGCAACGGCGACTCCCCGTTGCGGCCGAACATGTTCTGCAGCAGGTCGGACTGCTCGGTCTTGGTGGGCAGGCCGGTGGAGGGACCGCCGCGCTGCACGTCGATGACCAGCAGCGGGAGCTCCGTGATCATGGCCAGTCCAATGGCTTCGGCCTTCAGGGCGATGCCGGGTCCGGAGGTGCCGGTGACGCCGAGGTTGCCGCCGTAGCTGGCGCCGATGGCTGCACAGACCGCCGCGATCTCGTCTTCCGCCTGGTAGGTCGCGACCCCGTAGTTCTTGAACGGGGCGAGGTTGTGGAGGATGTCGCTGGCGGGCGTGATCGGGTAGCTGCCGTAGAACACCTGGATGCCGGACTGCTGCGCGACCGTGGCGAGCCCGAGGGCGAGCGCTCGGTTCCCGGTGATGTTCTTGTAGGTTCCGGGCGCGAAGTCGGCCTTCTCGACCCGGTAGGTGGTCTGGAAGAGCTCGATGGTCTCGGCGTAGTTCCTCCCAGCCTGGAGGGCGGCCAGGTTGGCTTCCTGGAACGGGCTCTTGAACTTGCCCTTCACCCACTCCACGGTGCTCTCTGGGCTGCGGCTGTACAGCCAGTACATCATCCCGAGGGCGAAGAAGTTCTTGCAGCGCTCCGCCTGCTTGGTGTTCAGCCCGAGGGGCTTCACGACCTCCTTGGTGAGCTGGCTGATCGGGGCCAGCACCGTGCGGTAGCTGTCGAGGGTACCGTCCTCGAGGGGGTTGCTGTCGAGGCGCGCCTTGGCCAGGTCGCCCTTCTTGAATTTGTCCGTGTTGACCACGATGATGCCGTCTTGGCGGAGCGTCTGGAGGCTCTTGACCAGGGCTGCGGGGTTCATCGCGACGAGCACGTCGGTCTCGTCGCCCGGCGTGAAGATGTCGTGGTCGGCGAAGTGCAGCTGGAATCCGCTGACGCCCTCTTGAGTTCCGGCCGGGGCTCGGATCTCTGCAGGGAAGTCGGGGAAGGTGGCCACATCGGCCCCCGCGAGCGCGGTGTTCTGCGTGAACTGGCCCCCGAGCAGCTGCATCCCGTCGCCGGAATCGCCGGCGAAGCGGATGACCACGTGCTGCAGGGATTCCTCTTGGCGGCTGGACATGGAAATCTCCGAAGGCCGACCCGTAACCCCTCCCACGCGGCCGGAGCGAGTCGGCGCGGCAAGATGGGGCGACGGTTAGGGGGCGCCCATGGCGACTCCTGGCCCAGAGCCCGCGTCGGCGGCGGACCTGGCGCTGCCGGCAACCGTGACCTTGCTGCTGCTCGCGGGGTTGGCGGCGCTGCGTGCAGGCGGATTCGGCACGACCCAGGGGCCGGCCTCCGCCCCCCCCGTGGTGGCGGCCGCCGTCGAGCCGGCTGCGTCGGAGCCCTCCGACGCATGCGTCGACTGCCATGCCCGGGAGGTGGAGCGGTGGCGCGTCAGTCACCACGCCGCGGCGCAGACCCCCATCGGCCCCGAGCATGGGGGCTCCGACGCACCGAGCTTCCGCTACCGCGGGCGTGCCGTGGAGGCGGTGGGGCGGATCGGTGTGGACCCCCTCGTGCAGTGGCTCGTGGATGTGGGGGGGGGGCGCATTCAGGCCAGTCAGATCGCCGAGCACGTGCCCTCTGGCGAGGTCTTCGACGTGTTCGCGGACGGACGGGAGCCGGGGGAGTGGGGCCACTGGACGGGCGGGGGGATGACTTGGAACCGCAGCTGTGCCCCATGCCATGCCACCGACGTACGCAAGGGCTTCGACGGTTCCGGGTACGACACCACGTTCGCCGAGCCGCGGGTGGGCTGTGCGGCGTGCCACGGAGACGCCTCGGCGCACGCCCGTGGCGAGGGGCCGGTGCCGGACGACGGGACGGGCCTCGGCCTGACGAAGCAGGACACCTGCGCTCCCTGCCATGCCCGACGCGCCGAGCTCGTCGACGGCTGGGTTGGGGGCTCTACGTTCTTCCTGGGCTCCTTCGCCCCTGCGCTGATCGACGGAGGGGAGGGAGGGCTGTTCTACGGCGACGGCCAAGTCCGCGACGAGGTCTTCGAGTGGGCCGCCTTCGCCTCGAGCCGGATGCACGCCGCTGGGGTGGACTGCGTGGACTGCCACGACCCCCACAGCAGCGAGCTGGATCGGGAAGGGGATGCGCTGTGCCTTCGGTGCCACAGCGCGATGAAGGGCTTCGCGCCCCACGACCTCCACAGGGAGGGGGTGGGCTGTGTGGGCTGCCACATGCCGGTGACGACCTACATGCAGCGCCACCCACGGCATGACCATGGCTTTCGCATCCCGGATCCGATCACGGGCCAGGCCCTCGGCATCCCGGATGCCTGCGGCCGCTGCCACCCGGAGCGAGACAACGTCGCGGCCTTCGTCGCTGCGTATGGCGTGCACGAGGTGGATCGGCGGGCGCGGGCCTTTGTGGAGGGCGACACCGAGGCGCTGCTCGGCATCCTCGAGGACCTCGAGCAGCCGCTGATGTGGCGCGCGTCGGCCGCAGCACGCGCTGGCGAGGACCCGGCCGCGGCGCCCCGTCTGAGGCGGCAGCTCCTCGACCAGGATGCACTGGTGCGCTTCGGCGCCTGGGTGGGCTTCGGGCCGTGGCTCGAGGGGGACGTCCAGGCGGCGGGACTTCTGCAGGCTGCGCTGCACGACCCCTCCCGGGCCGTGCGGGTGGCCGCCGCGCGGGCAGGGGCGGCTCGGCTGGCCTGGGATGCCCCAGAGGCCGAGCCCTACCGCACCTACCTGGAACACAACGGGGACCAGCCGGATGCTCTGGTCGAGGACGCCAGCTGGGCCCTCGCCCGTGGCGACGCCGACCGGGCCTACTCCCGGCTGCAGCAGGCGCTTCAACTACACCCGCAGCACGTTCCGTCCCTCGATGGCCTCGCCGTCCTGATGGCGGGCGCGGGGCGTGCCGAGGACGCCGCGAGCGCCTTGGAGCGGGCCGTCGGCCTGGCCCCTGAGGACGGCGAGCTGTGGGCACGCCTCGGCCTGGCCCGAGCCCAGGCCGGGGATGCCACCGGCGCGGAGGTGGCGTTGCTCAGGGCGACCGAACGAGGTGCCAGTAGGGCCCACTACAACCTGGGGCTCGTCCTCGCCCAGCGTGGCGCCTTCGCGGAGTCCTTGCAGCAGTTGTTCGCGGCCGAGGAGGCAGAGGACGGGGCGGACGTGCGCTACGCCATCGCCAGCACCTTGTGGCAATGGGGCCGCCACGACGAGGCGCGCGTGGCTGCCAAGCGCGTGCTGCAGCTGGACCCCGCCCATCCAGGGGCGCTCCAGCTCCTCGCTGCGCCCTGACGTCAGGTGGTGGGCAGATCGCGGCCGGCGATCTCTCGGACCTCCGAGAGGATCTGGTGCATCGAGTGGGCGTGCTTCGACAGCACCCGGCTGACCGACGAGGACAGCTCGGCTTGCTCCTCTTCGGTGAGATCCTTTGCGGTCGTCACGACGACCGGGACGTCGTCCCAGCGAGCCTCGGCGCGCAGGTGGCCGAGGAACTCCAGGCCGTCCATCACCGGCATCATCAGATCGAGGAGCACCAGTCCGGGGGACGCCTGCCGCATCTCCTCCAGGGCCTCTCGGCCGTGGGCGGCGGTGCGCACCGTCCAGCCGTCCCGCTGCAGGTAGCGGCGCAGCAGCCGCCGTGTGGCGTAGTCGTCTTCGACCACGAGCACGTCCTGGCCGACGTCGGGCCGGTAGAGGCGCTGCACGCTGGTGACCAACATGTCGCGCTCGACGGGCTTCACCAAGTACTCGGCCGCCCCCAGCGAGAGGCCGCGGGTGCGGTCGTCGATGGTGGAGAGCATCACGACCGGGATGGCCGACAGCACAGGGTCTTGCTTGAGCTTGGAGAGCACCTCCCAGCCCGACATGCCAGGGAGGATGACGTCCAGGACGATGGCGCAAGGCCGCAGTCGTTCCGCGAGTTCGAGGGCGGACTCGCCGTCCAGCGCGCCGGCCACCTGGAAGCCATCGCGGGAAAGGATCCGACTCACGAGATCGATGACATCGGGGTCGTCGTCGATCGCCAGCACGACGCGCTCCCCGGGGGTCATCTCCGCGGCGGCCTGGGCGAGTTCGGCGCCGCGCTCCGGGGAGAGGCTCAGGTCTGGCAGGGTCAGCGAGAAGGTGCTGCCCTCTCCCTCCTCGGAAGACAAGCTGACTTGGCCCCCCATCATCTCGGCGAAGCGCCGGGTCAGGGTGAGGCCCAGGCCCGCTCCGCCGAACCGCCGAGAGGCGCTTCCGTCCCCCTGGGTGAACTCCGCGAAGATGAGGCGCTGCTGCTCGAGGGACATGCCGATGCCATCGTCGATCACGTGGAATCGATGCCAGCGGCCGTCCCGCTCGATCTGCAGCCGGACCGTCCCCCCCTGGGTGAACTTCACGGCGTTCTCCAGCAGGTTCATGAGGCACTGCCGGATGCGGGCGGTGTCGGAGATCATCATGCCGACGTCGGAGGCGATCTCCACCACGATCGTGTTGGCCTGGTCGAGGGCGGCGGGGGCGATGCGTTGTTCGATTTCGCTGCACAGCTGGGCCAGGTCGATGCGGTCCCGCTGGACGTTCATCTTTCCCGCGTCGAGCTTGGACAGGTCGAGGATGTCGTTGATCAGCCGCAGCAGGTGCCGGCCGGAGCGCTCTACCCGGCGGATGTCTTCCACCAGCTCGCCGCCCCGAAGGTCGACCAGCTCCTCCCCGAGCATCTCGCTGTAGCCGATGATGGCGTTGAGAGGGGTCCGCAGCTCGTGGGACATGTTGGCGATGAATTGGGCCCGAGCCTTGTCGGCGTGGGCGGAGGCTTTGGCGACGCCTCGCAGCTCGTCGAGCTCCCGCTCCAGCTTGCCCACCTGGTGTCGCAGCGCCTCTTTGTCGCTGCGCGTGGCCGAAAAGCCCGCCAAGACCTCTTGCCACTGAGCCGCATCGGGCGGGCTCGACGGGTCGAGGCCGAGAGAGGTGAGCTCGGCGAGGAGCTTCGGGTGCAGCGTGCGGGGCAACGGCGCCTCGAGGGACGAGTGAGGCTGCACGGTAGCATTGAGGGGGAGCGTCGCCAGTCGCTAGGCGTGTCGTCGAGGTGCCAGGGCCCGGATGGCGGCCAGCAACGGGCCAGACCCCGCCGGGTGGGGCGGGGCGACCCGATGCGCCGACCGTCGACCTAGAAGGGCACCGTGGCCTGTCCCGAGCTGTTGTCGCCCCAGCAGGAGGCCTCCTCCGTGAACAGGTCCGTGGCGCAGACGTGGTTGCTGCCGACCTCTACGCGGTTGAACTCCTGGCCCGTCGGGATGCCGGACACCTGCTGCTGGGCGTCGGAGCCCCAGCAAGAGAGGTCGCGGTTGGAGATGATGCCGCAGGCCGTGTTGACCGACGCGCTCACGTACGTGTAGGGCCCGGCATCGCTGGGGGGCTCCGTCTGGTCTTGGGCATCCTCGCCCCAGCACCGTAGGCCCTGGTCCTGGCGAACGGCACAGGTGTGGTTGGAGCCTGACGCGATGCGCAGGTAGCCGGCGTCGGTCGGGGCGAAGGCGATCTGGTCGGCGATGTCCGACCCCCAGCAGCTGATCCCGCCGCCGTTCCGTCGGATGCCGCAGACGTGCTGGGCGCCGACCGACAGGGCGGAGAAGGTGGTGTTGGACGGCGCATCGGTAACCTGGCCGTACTCGTCGTCTCCCCAGCAGGTCACGTAGCCTTCGCGGTCGAGCAGACACCCGAAGTAGGTGCTGACGGAGATCTGGAACCAGTCCCCCGAGGGCGGCGAGAGCAGCCCCTGGACCTTCTCGCCTTCCGTCTCGTCCCGACCCCAGCACAGGGCCTCGCCGTTGTCTCGCACCGCGCAGGTGAAGTCGCCGCCAGCATCCATGGCGACAAAGTCGGTCCCCTCGGGCTTGTCGGCGAGCTGGCCATACTCGTCGTCGCCCCAACACTCGATCTGGCCGGCGCTGGCGATGCCACAGGTGTGGGCGTCGCCGGCGGCGAGCAGCTCGAAGTCGTGGAGGTCTTCGTCGTCGCAGTTCTGGTCGATGCCGTCCCAGCCCACCTCGTCGGCGCCGTCGTAGGTGAGGGGGTCGGCGTCGTCGCAGTCTTCTCCGCCGGAGGCCTGGGAGGCCATGCCGTCGCCATCGTCGTCGATGCCGTCGACCCCGTCGCAGTTGAAGTCCTCGTCGTCGCCGAGGACGTCGTTGGCGCCCGGGTAGATGTCTGCGTTGTTGTCGTCGCAGTCGCCCTGGCCGACGGAGTAGCCGTCGTCGTCCTGGTCGAGACCACCGCCATCGTCGGTGCCCACGGGGACCGTGGCGTCGCTCCCGCTGCACGCGGCAAGGGCCAACAAGGCCAGGATGCGCAGGTTCATGTGTCCTCCAATGGTCTTCTAGGTAGCCGGTGGGTCCGTGCGATGTCGACGCTTTCCGCTGACGGCGGGACCGGAGCTTCTGCCACGAAGGTGGGCCCGGTCCAGGTATGCTCGGTCCAGGAGGTGGCATGCTGACCCTCAGCCTCGCGGCGGCCCTGGCCCAGAGCCCGGCCGACGCCCCAACGCCCACAGACGATCCGGCGGGACTCGACGACGTGTTGCACGCGCTGTCGTACCGGCACCCGAAGCCTTGCGACGAGCTCGAAGGACTCACGCCGACGCCCGTGCGCACGCTGCGCCACGTGGTCGCGAACGTGCAGTCGCCGCCTTGGGCGCCGATGCGAGCCGCAGAGTGCCTGCAGCGAAACCACGCTGAGGAGGTTCGCGAAGATCTTCTTCTCTGGGTCCGGGACCCCGAGCTCAAGGGCCTGGGTCGGCAAGCGGTCGGATTGATCGACGTGCTTCCCGAAGCCCTCGCGGTCGATGTCGCACGCCAAGCGCTCCAGGGCCCCGTGGCGGATCGGGCCCGAGTGGTCCTGGCGGCCGATGTGCGGCCCGCCGTGTCCGAGCTGGTGATGGCCTTCCCCGAGACGGGAGGCACGCCATGAGCCGCCTTCCTCTCGCCTTGCTCTTGGCCGTGGCGCTCTCGGCGTCCTGCAAGAACAAAGACCCGGAGCCGACCGATGGCGGCGCCGATGCCGACGCCGACACGGATGCCGACGCCGACACCGACGCGGACACGGACGCCGACGCCGACGCCGACACAGATGCCGACACCGACACCGACACCGACACCGACACGGGCACCACCGTGCCGGGCATGCTCACGACGACCCAGTACAGCGACACCGTCGACGGCAACGGGCGCATCCTGGTCACGGTCGATGTCGGGCCCGACACCCTCGCGTTCCAGGTGACCGGCGAGTCCGACCCCGACTACCGAGTGGCGCTCGAGGCGGTGCTGGATCCCGCCGGAGACACGGTGCTCCAGTGGCAGGACTGGTGGTACTCGCCGTACTCCCTGACCTACGCCTTCTTCGGCTTCGATCCGGTGACCGCCTTCAACTGGCCTTCGCGCGGCGAGGACGGTCCGCTGGAGGAAGGCACCTGGACGGTCGTGCTCAACGTGCACGACCGGCAGTACAACCCCATTCCCGACGCCGACATCGACATCTCCGTGCAGACCAAGGACGACCTGGATGCGGCCAATGGGGTGGTCGGGGTGCAGATCCTGTGGGCCGATGGGGTCGACGGGGACCCCGACGTGGTCGACGCCGTCGAGCAGGCAGTGGAACACTGGCGCGACCTGTGGGCAGACGAAGGGCTCACCCTGCAGGAGTCCTACGTCTCCACCACCCTCGATCCCGATCTGGGCTTCACCTACCGAGGCTCCGACGACGTCGCGGCCATCGCGAAGCCCGAGGGCTACGTCCAGCTCATCATCGGGGAGAAGATTCGGAACGAGTACTACACGTACGGCGTGTCGGCGGGGGTGCCTGGCACCATCCAGCAGACCCGCAGCACGTACGTGGTGCTCTCTTGGCTCGTGCACGCTGGCGTCGACGGCGACTTCAGCAACAACGACATCGACCTGATGGCGGGCACGATGGCCCACGAGGTCGGCCACTACATGGGGCTCTTCCATCCGGTGGAGGGGGGCTTCGATACCTGGGATGCGCTCGCCGACACGGTCGACTGCACCCGCCGCAACCAGTGCGAAGACGAGCTGGGCACCAACCTGATGTACCCCTACTCGATCTGTGACGGCAGCGGCTGCGTGACCGCAGAGGACATGACCGGGGACCAGGTCACGGTCAAGCACCAGTACCTGGGCACCCTCTGACGCACGGGCTCGGGGCTCTCAGAGCTCCGAGTAGCCGTCGTCCGGACTCGGCAGGCCCGTGAGCCCTGCGTGGGCGGCCCTCGTGAGGCGCCCTCGCAGCTCGTCGAGGAGGGCCGTCTCCGGCGCCTCGATGGTGAAGGCGAGGTCGAGCAACCCGCCTGCTGCGCGGGCCACTGCCTCGCACTGGGTCACGATGCGCTCGAGATCGGGCCCGCCGAAGTCGGCCCCCGGGCCGCGGTGCCGCAGGGTGAGGGCTTCGATGAGGCGAAGGGCGAGCTCGAGCTCTCCCTCGGTGGGGCGGCGATGCAGCCACTCTCGGATCACGGCGCCGGACGCGCCCTCGAGGAGCTGTGCGTCGTGGGCGGCTTGCAGGATGCGAGCTTGCTCGGGGGTCTGCACGCGGCCGTCTGCCCATGCGACGGCCACCAGCGGCAGCAGCGCCACCGTGCGCCAGTCCTCGACGGCCAGTCCGAGGAACTGCAGATTCTCGCGGAGCTCGTCGTCGGTCACGGGTCCCTCCCTTCGGACGCGGTCTATCGCGCCACGGCAGGTGGCGCCTGTCACGCATCGCGGTGGGAATGTCGCAGCCCACGGGCCCCGTTCGTGGCGGTGTGACCACGGGATCCGCGCTGGTAGTCGCGGAGGAAAGCAAACAATTGGGGCGGCACGGCTCTTGCTTGAGGCCGAGCGAACCCGGAGGTTCCGATGTTCCGCCTCGCCGCCGTCTCCCTCGTCCCCCTCGTCCTCGCACTGCTCACTGCGTGCAGCTCGGAGCACGACCTACGTCGCAACGAGCATGTCGACGCGTGGGTGCAACACGACATCTCGGCGGTGGACATCCTGTTCGTCGTGGACGACTCCCACTCGATGGGCGAGGAGCAGCAAGCCCTCGCCGATGGGTTTGCGTCCTTCATCGAGTTGGTGGACGACGCGGCGGTGGACTTCCACCTCGGTGTGGTGGACACCAGCCTGGACGAACCCGGCTCGGCCCGCATGATTGGCGAGCCGGCCTTCTTGACGGCCGACGACGACTACGTCCGCAAGTTCCAGGAGCGCGCCCTGGTGGGCACCGGCGGCTCGGACCAAGAGCGCGGGCTCCAGGCCGCGGTGGAGGCGCTGTCCACCGACCTGTTGGCGACGGACCACCAGGGCTTCCTCCGCGACGACGCGCAGCTGCTCACGGTGTTCGTGTCCGATGAGGACGACTGCTCGGACTACGGCGCCCTCGATGGCCGCGATGGCGTGGACTGCTACTACGAAGCGCAGGAGCTGGTGGACACCGACGCGATGCTCTCCAAGCTCGTGGGCATCAAGTCCGATCGCTCTCTCGTGTCCACCGCCGGCATCCTCGGTCTCGAGGGGTCGGCGTGCGATGACGCCTACCCGGGCCAGCGGTACCTCGACGTCGTGCGGGCGACCGGAGGCCTCACCGGCGACATCTGCCGGTCGGATTGGAGCGACATCCTGTTCGAGCTCGGCCTGAACACCGTCGGGGAGCAGACGCGGTTCTTGCTCACGGATCTGGCACGTCCCGAGTCCCTCCGCGTGTATGTCGATGACGAGCCCGCCGAGCCGGACGCCGACTGGACCTACGACGAGGAGGACAACGCCGTGGTCTTCGACGCCGACGCCGTGCCGCCCCGAGGCTCGAACGTGCGCGCTGAGTACGTGGTGGCCCCATCCTCCACCTCGGGAACGGAGTAGGGTCTCGCCGCTGCGGGTTGCACGAGCGGCCGGTCGGATACACTCTGCCCGTCCGGAGGAGCCCCGATGACCCTGTTCCGATCCCTCGTCGCCGTAGCCACGCTCGCCCTCGCCCTGCCTGCCTCGGCGGCCGGGTTGGACCTGAAGCTGCGCAACGCCGAAGGCCAGGAAGTCCTCAACAAGATCCTCGACGACGATGCCTTCTGGGCCGGCGCGTGGACGAAGGACTACGAGAAGAAGGCCTACGACCAGATCCGGCTCAAGCAGCTGGAGAGCGGCTACGTGCCGATGATCTCGGGCGAAGGCGGCACGGACTTCGACCACCAGGTCGTGGCCGACATCGTGTTCTTCCAGAACACGCGTCTGCCCAAGTACATGGATGGGGCCAAGGTCATCATCAACATGGGCAAGGGCTACGACGACACCGTCGGCGCGGAGTACCGCGACACCTTCTACATCCTCGACCTGACGGCTTTCTACGGCACCTTCCCCCAGCGGATGTACCGAAAGCACGATCCCGAGACGAACACGTCGGTGATGTGGTTCGAGAAGATCGAGCCGAGCATGGTCCCGGCGGCCACCTGGTCCACGTACGAGACCAAGATGAAGGACGCCGTCGACAACATGGACAAGGGCTGGTTCCTCAACTCCGTCGTGGAGGTCACCGAGGTCTACGGCATGTTCATCGTGGAGCCAGGCAAGACCCAGGAAAGCCGCGTCTCGTTCGTCTCCAAGCTCACCTTCGGCGACGAGGCGGGCTGGGTGGCTCGCTTCGGGAGCCAGCTGCCTGGCGTGCTGAAGGCAGGGCTCCGCTCCGGCTTCGGTGCTTGCGTGGCCATCGCCGACCACGAGCAGCAGCGACGGGACAAGAAGGCAGCAGAGCAGCCCGCCCCCGCCCCTGTTCCCGCGCCAGCTCCAGCCCCCGTCGTCGAGGAGCCCGAGGCCGAAGAGGGTGGGGCGGGCGGTGTGGCCGCAGAGCCCGCCGCCAACTGAGCACCTGCCCGCCGATGGCCGGGGGCTCGAGTGCTGAGCCGAACAGGCGATGCGCGCCGTGGAAGGGCTAGTAGAAGAACAGCGGCACGAAGGCGACGAGGACCAGGGCCGTGCCCATGATCATCATCGGCAGCACGATGTGTTCGTACTGCGCGAAGAATCCCTCCTGGGGGTCCACGACCTCGACGTGGCTGGGCTCTCCGATCACCTGCCGTGCGAGCAGGTGGTTGAGTGCGACCGGAGGCGTGAGGTAGCCGAGCTCGAACGCACAGAGGACCATCATCCAAAAGTGGACGGGGTTGATGTCGTTGGCGTAGGCGATGCGCGCGACGGTGACCGAGACCAGCACCACGGCGCCCAGAGCATCCATGGTCATGCCGACCAGCACCATGATGACCACGAGCACGGCCATCGTCAGCCAGGTGCTGCCGAAGGACTCCGGCACGAGGCTCATCACGTCGGCCCGCTCCACGACGCCGCCGAGGCCCACCGATCCCACCATCACCATGAGCAGGGCCCCGATGTGGTGGGAGGACTCGGCCGTGGAGGCCTTCAGGGCCGGCCACAGGGCCTCGCCAGGCTCGTCGATGTAGCTGGGCGTGCCGTCGCCACCCTTGGCGCTCATTGGCGGGTTGGGGGCGATGGTCCGGTCGTAGACCACCAACGCCAGGAGCATGGCGGGCAGCACCATGGCTGCGGTGTGTTCGTTGACGACGGTGTCGAGCACGACTCGGTAGAAGACCAGGACGGCGGCAGCGATGGCGGCGTAGGGCAGCAGCGGGCGCATGCTGCGCACGATGGCCTGGAAGGCGCCTGGCGGCGGTGCCTTCAGCGGCTGGTCGTTGCGCCACAGCATGGCGAGGAGCGACAGCACCGCCGTGAGCGCGAACACCTGGATGCCGCGGGTGAACAGCTCGTCGGTGGTGACCTGCTTGTTGAGCACCGCCACGAGCACCACGACCAGGCAGGGTCGCAACACGACCCCGAGGCTGCCGGACATGGCGGTGGCGGCGAGGGCGATCCGAGACGAGGCGCCCGCGGCTCGCAGTCGCTCGAAGATCACGGCCCCGGCTGCGATGACGAAGATGCCCGAGGCGCCCGAGTAGGCCGTGGGCAGCGCGGCCAGCACGATGACCAGCCAGGCGAGGATGGTCGGGGGCAGCTGCAGGGGCAGGAGCAGGTCGAAGGCGAGGGGTGCGACCCGGGTGCGCGCCAGCATCATGCCGGCCCAGATGTACAGGCCGATGCCGATGTAGATGGTGGGGTGCTGGATGAACTTGTGAAGGAAGATCGCCTGCCCCGAGGCGTGGTGCTCCGCCAGCGTGAAGTACAGGCCTGCGATGATCGCCATGTACACGTACAGGGGGATGACCATCAGCATGCGGACGACGCTGGTGGGCTGGTCGGTGAGGCCCTTCGGGAGGCGCACGATGTGCACCACATTGATGGCCGACAGCGCCCCGAAGCCCACCGCCCACAGCACCGGCAGGAGCGGGTTCTCGAGCTCGGCCGCGCTCTGCTGCTGCACCTGGTAGTCGGCGAAGCAGGAGGCCACGAGGAAGGCGTGGGACAGCAGCTGCAGCCCCTGGCTCCAGCGGTGCTCCACGGCGTTGTGGGGGTCCCGAAGGGCGATGTGCATTCGCTGTGAGGTGGTCGCGAGGGCGCCGAGCAGGACGAGGATGACGAGCAGGTGCTTGGTGTAGGGGAAGCGCGCGAGGTCGCTGACGCCTTGCTCGAAGGTCCGGAAGGCCTTCACCGAGGGGGTGATGCGGGCGCTGAACGCGGCGTACTCGTCGTGGCGCTGCTCGCACCGGTCGTGGAGGTTGCGGAGCGCTGGACAGTTCTCTTGGGTCTTGGGCGCGGCGGCGGGGGCGAACGGGTCGTTGCCGGCGAAGGGGTCGTTGCCGGTGGGCTTGTCGGTCGCGAAGGGGTCGTCGCCCGCGAACGGATCGGCAGGGGTCGGCTTCGGGGCGAAGGGGTCGTCGCCCGCGAAGGGGTCTTCCACGGGGGCGGGCTTCGGCGTGGGGGCGAAGGGGTCGTCGCCCGCGAACGGGTCGGGTGCGGGGCCGGACGTTTTGGGTGCGAAGGGGTCTTCGCCTGCGAAGGGGTCATCCCCGGGTGTGGGTTCCTCTGCGAAGGGGTCGCCGCCACCGAAGGGGTCGGTGCCGCCGAAGGGATCTGCCCCCTCTTTTCCCGGAGCTGGGGCCGGTGCCGCATCGGTGGGGCAGCCCTTCAGCCGCCCAGCGAGCTCCTCGACGTCGCACTCGGGCAGCACCGGGTCGGTGCGGAGCTCAGCCGCGTAGCCGGGCCAGAAGGCCTCGCCGATGCCGACCACGCGGGTGTTGAAGTTCGGCGCGATGCCGACCCCGAGGGCCACGATCAACGCGACGAAGATGAGGATCGTGGCGAACGGGGTCACGCCCCGGAGGGGGCCAGTGGGTTCGTCGTGGGACACAGGGGGCCTCGGCTCGAAGGGCGTGAGGGTACCCCACGAGCGCGCCTATGGCGACGACGGCCGTTCCTGCTCGTTCCCGTCGCCCGCGAACGGGTCCGCGGCAGGGTCGGCCCGCGCGACCTCGCCCGGTGGGTCGCCCCGCTACTCCTTGCTTTCGGCGCACTCGGAGCGGGCGGCGTCGGCCTTGCAGCGAAGCTGCTTCATGACCGTCAGCATCATGGGGTCGTAGGCCCCCTTGTCGCGGAGGCTGACGCGGACGCCCTGGAACATCTGCTCCCACTCGACGTAGGTGCTGTCGGGCACGTCGACCCAGTGCTTGGCGGGGATGTCGGCCTCGGCCTTCGTGATGAGGCTCAGGGCGTCGTCGAAGCGACCGAGCAGGTCGGTGCGGGACTTCTCGACGAAGCCGGCGGGGAACTTGTCCTCGTGGATCATCACCTGCAAGGTGGCCTGGGCCAGGGGGGCCTTGAGGATGCCGCCGCCCGACGCGTCGAGGCCGCGGAACAGCTCGAACGGGCGGTACGCGGGGGCCGAGACGTAGCATGCGTCGACGTCGCCGTTGTTGAACTTCGGGCCGATGCTGCCGAGGTCGGCCGGGGCCATGATGGCGCCCACGCGGTCGACCATGAACACGCTGGCCTTGTCGTAGTCCATGGTGGCGATGCGCTTGCCAGCGAGCTCGGTCACGGTGTCGACGTTGCGATCGCGGACGAAGAGGTAGACGGCCCCGATGGGGATGAAGCCGATGACGGTGTTGCCGTCTTGGCCGAGCTTGGCGCTGGCGCCGCCGGACGTGGCCAGCGTGGTGACCATCTGCTTGAGCTGGCCGTAGTCGCGGAGCCCGCCGATGGCCTCGATGGACGAGGCGAAGCGGTTGTAGCGCTGCAGGCGGACGCCGGTGGCGACGACCCCGTCGCACTGTCCCGCTTCGTAGTCCTTCGCCGCGGTCTCTTCGTCGGTGTACGGCTTGATCTCGACCTCGACGCCCCAGGTGGAGGCCTCGGTCGCGTACTTGCTCATCAGCCCGTAGTAGTCGCCGGACTTGCCGCCCGGGTCGTAGACGCAGATGCTGCGGGTCTCGGCGGAGGCCGGTGCGGCCCAGGCCAGTGCACTGGAGAGGGTGGCGGCGGCAAACCAGCGAGTCATGGGGTCTCCTCGGAGGGGGCATCGGCCCCTGGGTCTTCTTGCATGTCTGAGGGGTGGTCGTGCTCCGGCGCCTCGGGAGGCGTGGCGGAGCCGAAGGGGTCACCCCCTCCAAACAGATCAGGCACCTCGATTTGTTCCGCCACGTCCGAGGGGAGGGTGCCGAAGCGCTCGGTGCGGTGTCCTTCTGCGGCCATCCACATGCGGTCGGATTCGTGCAGGGTCACCTGGTACGCGTAGCGGTCGAGCAGCGCCGCCTCGGGGTCCTGGGGGGTGGTCTCGAGGGAGGCGGCGTGGGCGCGGATGGCGTCCTCGACCACGTCCGTTGCGCCAGAGTTGCCGCCGATGAGGGCTTGCATGGCACGGGCGACACGGATGCCGGTGGGGTCGCCCTTGGCGGCGGCGTCGGCCAGCATGGCCCAGGCGTCCGTGCCTTCGGGACCGGAGCCGGGGATGGTGGCCCACGCACCCGCCTGCAGTGCAGAGGGCACGCTCCACCAGCGCTCGTCGTCGAGGCACTCTGCGGCGCGCGCCACCTCCAACAGGCGGTCGAGAGGGATGCCGTGGGTGCCACCACCGCGTCGGTCGTGGATGAGGGCGAGGGTGCCTCCCACCATGCCGAGGAAGTAGACGATCTCGTCCTTCTCCTTGATGCGCGGGCACTCGTCTTCGCCGAGCGGGCCGTAGTCGGCCTGGAGGTGCTGCCAGGAGCGCTCGAAGCGTGCGGCGGCGTCGGCGTGGTGGCGCTCGGAGCGGATGCGCGCGTCCTTGATCTCGGAGGCGCGCGCGTCGCCGAGGGAGCGAAGGTTCGCCTTGGCCCGATCCATGTCGAGTTCGGCCAGGTTCGCCTGCTCTTCGAGGCACAGGGCTGCAGTGAGCTCCGCGACGACGAGGGCCTTGTCGGGCGGGTTCTTGGACAGGCTGGCCAGGGGATGAGCCAGGGCAGAGCCGAGCGCACAGACCTTGCCGACGTCCGGCGCGTCGAGTCCGACGTCGATCACCCGATCGACCGTGAACCGGTCGATCCGGCCGGCACAGCCGGTGCCCAGCGCGAGGACGGAGGAGAAGGCGACGAGGCCGAGAACGGCAGGGACGCGAGGCAAGGAACAGCTCCTGGGCTTGGCGACGGCTAACGTGCCAGAGGTCGGCGTGGGCAGGCTCACGCGTCGGAGGACGGGTCCTTCGGCACGGGCGGGGGCACGGGCTCGTCCGTGGCGGGCGATGGGGCCGGCGGGGGTGGGGGCGGTGCGTCCGCGGCCGCCACAGGTGGACTGGCCACCGGCGCCGGTGGGGGCGCGGCCGGTGGGGCGGGCGGTGCCTTCGCGACCGGCGGAGGAGGCGGGGGCGGCGCATCCTCAGCGGCGGGTGCGGGGGGCGCGTCGACGACCGGAACAGGGGGCGGCGGCGCCGCCTCGGCGGCCGGTGCGGGGGGGGCGTCGACGACCGGTGCGGGAGGCGGCGATGCTGCCTCGGCGGCCGGTGCAGGAGGAGGCGCGGGGGCGGCCTCGGCGGGTGCTGGGGGCACGACGGCCGGGGCATCCTCGGTGGTCGCAGGCGGCGCTGGCGGTGCCTCGTCGGCTGCGGCGGGGGCGGCCTCGTCGGCTGCGGCGGGGGATACCGCTTCAGCCGCGGCGGGGGGCGTCTTTTCGGCCGCAGCGGGGGCGGCCGTGGGCTCGCTGGAGGCAGCGGCGTCGCTCGATGGGAGCTTCACCTTGATGTTGGCGAAGAGCATCTCCCCCATGCCGAAGCCACCGATCGGCTCCGACAGCTCCCCGTTCATCGACAGGACGATGCCGTGGATGGCGACCACGAGTCCCCACACCAGCGGCAGGAAGATGATGGGGAACAGGAAGAAGCCCATGCCGCAGGTGACCGTGGCGATCGCGGAGACGGCGATGGACAGGATCGACGTGAGCAGGAAGGTGGCGAGCCACACTGCGCTGGAGACCTTCCCGTGGAACAGGGACAGCTCGTCCTTGGCCATGAAGATCGGCACGAGGCCGAGGGGCAGGCCCACGAAGAAGCCCAGGTATCCGAGGGCTGCGAAGAGCTTGGCGTTCTGTTCGTCTTCTTGGGTCGCCATGGGCGCTCCAGGGGTCGAGGTGGGCGGAACGTGGCGGCCGGAGGTGTCGGCTCGGTCCGCGGGCGGCATGTTACGCGATGCGCTCTCCGGAGCTCTCGTGCACGACGCAGACATCGTGGTGATCGGGGCCGGCCCCAACGGTCTGTTCGCCGCCTGCCGCCTGGCTCGGGCAGGGCTTCGGGTCCTCGTGGTCGAAGCCAACGAGCGGCCCGGGGGGGCCCTGTGGTCGCTGCCCACCACGGGCCCTGGCACGGTGCACGACGTCGGGGCGGGGTTCATCGCCTTCGCGGACTCGGAGGCCTTTCGCGGGCTCGACCTAGAGGCCAGAGGGCTGGAGTGGCTGCGAGGGGCGTTCGAGACCACCCACCCTGCGGTCGATGGCACGGTGGCGGGGGTGTCCTCGACACCAGAGCTGTGTGACCTCGGGGATCCGGACGACACCCGTGCCTTCCTCGCTCTTCAGCGCTGGCATGCGGGAGCTGAGTCGGGGATATTGCCCTTCCTGGGCCCCATCGGTCGCATCCGGCCGCTGTTCGGTCTCGGGGTGAGCAACGGGCTGAAGCTCGCCAGCATGTTCCTTCGCAGCCCGGCGGGCCTGGCCAGCTCCCTGTTTCGCGGGGGCGCGGCCCGACGCGTCATGACGGGGATGGGGATGCACGTCGACCTCGGACCCGACGACCGGATGGGCGCAGCGGTCGGCTACATGCTGACCCTGCGGTCCACCACGTCGGGCTTCCTCGTCCCGCGGGGCGGCGCACGCCGGATCAGCGAGCTGCTCGTCGAGGACCTCGAGGCCCACGGTGGCTCCATCCGCCTGGGCGCGCGGGTGCAGCAGATAGACGTGCGGCAGGGCCGTGCCCACGGCGTCGTGCTGGAGGGGGGGGAGACCCTCACGGCCGCGCAAGGGGTGGTCGCGGACACCAGCGCTCCGTCCCTGTACCTGTCCTTGCTCGACAGCCGCTGGGTCCCGGGTCGGGTCCGTGCTGCGATGCAGCGTTTTCCGATGGGGTGGGGCACCTTCAAGGTGGATCTGCGCCTCAGCGGCCCGGTGCCATGGCGCGACCCGCTATCGGGCCGCTCCGCGGTGGTGCACGCGGGGGACTCGGTGGAGGACCTGCGGCGCTTCACGCTGCAGGTCCGTGGAGGCGACCTACCGGACGACCCCTACCTGGTCATCGGACAGCACAGCCTCCTCGATCCGGGACGCGCACCGGTCGGACAACACGCTCTGTACGTGTACACGCGGGTGCCTGCGCGCCTCGATGGGCGCTACCCCGGGGGGTGGGCCGCGTGGCGGGAGGTCATGGCGGACCGCGTAGAGGCGCGCATCGAGGCCCTGGCGCCGGGATTCCGCGAGCGCGTGTTGGCGAGAGCCATCCATGATCCCGGCGACCTCGAGCGCATGTCGGCCAACCTCATCGACGGGGACCTCGGGGGAGGCTCGAACCAGTGGCATCGGCAGTTGGTGTTTCGCCCAGTGTTTCCCTACTTCCGGCATCGTACCCCCGTGGCTCGGCTGTACCTGGCCTCGAGCTACACCCATCCGGGCACGGGCATCCACGGGATGTGTGGCTGGAACGCTGCTGAGATGGCCCTGAAAGACGTGGTGTAGACGACAAAGGCCCCGTCGCGGGTGCGACGAGGCCTCTGGAAGCGGGCGAAGAGACGCCTACTTGCGCTTCAGGTTGTGCTCCATCTTCACGTCGCTGCCGTCGTACTGCACGTCGACCGTGGCGGCGTCGTCGTTCTTCCACTCGATGAACCAGTGCTGCACTGTGTTGCCGGAGTCGAGGGTCACGTGGAGCGGGTCCTCGGACTCGATGACGTAGTCCTTCTCGAGGATGTCGTTGTCGCCGATGGACCACATGACCTTGCCTTCGGAGAAGGTGTAGCGCGTGTCCTTCATGTTCTGGATCAACTCGAGGAGCCCTTCCTTGGTCTCCTTGGGCTGCTCCTCGTAGTAGTCGAAGGTGCGCTTCTCGGAGTCGTCGAGCTTGCCCAGCTTCTTCAGGGCCTTTTTGTTGTCCGAGCAGGCGGCCCGCATGATCTTGTAGCGGCGGAGGGCGTCGTCGCCCGGCATCAGCGCCCAGCTGCCCTGGAGCTTGTCTTCTGCACTGGCCTCTTCTTCCTCCTCTTCCTCCTCTTCCTCTTCGCCATCCTCCTGCTCTTCAGCATCGGTGGCGCCGTCTTCGGCGGAGTCGGTGGCGGCCCCGCTGCAGGCGAGCAGGAACATGGCAGTGATGGTCAGGGGCAGGACGATGGCACGCATGGAAATTCCCTCCGCAGTGGCGCCGCCCTTTGTAGCAGGGCGGGGCGCTTCTACCAAGACGATTGCGCCATTCTCTGGCTCGATGGGCGCCGATGTTCGGCCGGAGTGGCCGTGCGAATCCCGCGACGGTGAGCCCGAGATTCGCTCGAGAAGCTTGCTTCTCAGGGGCGAATCGGAGGGCGAGCGGAGCGGGATTCTCGGTGAGCGGCCCTTGGGCCGTGCAACAAGTGAGATTCCAAGGGGACTTTCGAGCGCAGCGAGACGGTCCGGTTGGAATCCCGCGAGGGTGAGCCCGGGATTCGCTCGAGAAGCTTGCTTCTCAGGGGCGAATCGGAGGGCGGGCGGAGCGGGATTCTCGGCGAGCGGCCCTTGGGCCGCGCAACAGGTGAGATTCCAAGGGGACTTTCGAGCGCAGCGGGACGGTCCGGTTGGAATCCGACGACGGTGAGGCCGAGATTCGCTCGATGAGCTTGCTTATCGCTGGCGAATCGAAGGGCGAGCCTAGGAGGATTCTCGGCGAGCGGCCTCTAGGTCGCGCAACAAGTGAGATTCCAAGGGGGCTTTCGAGCGCAGCGAGATGATCCGGTTGGAATTCAGCGGGCGCCGCGCTTGAGCCGGCTCGCGACGACGCGGTGTTGCCTGGCCTTGTACAGCGCGTGGGCGTTGTCGCCTTCTTCGTTTCGGCGTGCCGTGGCTTCGTCGATCAGCTGAAACTCCACCATCACGAAGACCACACGGCCCAGCTCGAAGCTGAACACGCCGGGGGTGCTGGCCGGAATGCGCACGGGGTAGTCGGTGATCCAGTTGATGGTCCGGTAGGTGGCGCCGCTGAACTCGTTGCGAGGGCCCTCGTCTTCGTGCTCGTGGTCGAAGGTCTGGTAGGCGGGGCGGTCGGCCGCGGTCAGGCTGTCGATGATGCGGCCGAGGGGGAGCAGGTTGTTGTGGGACTGGTCCGGGATGACGTAGTTGAATGGGAACGCGTGCCGCGTGAGCCAGGCAATGGCAGGAAGGAGGTCGTCTTCGGTCTCGACGACCACCCGGAAGCGCAGCTTGTCGAAGATGGTGGCCGCGACCGACTCCCGCTTGGCCAGCAGCTTGGTGATCACCGCCGAGCGCGACTTCCGGTTGCCGTAGAACGCGAGCACGTTGAGGCCCGCCTCCTGCATCGCGTTCGCGGTCTGGAGCAGGCTCCGCTGTGCGAGCTCCAGCAGCTGTTCCTCGGACACCGCGGTCTTGAACTTCAGATCGGCGGCCTCCATGTGGTGGATGACGTGCATGAGCTTCAAGATCACGCACGAGAGGATCTGGGTGCGTCGGAAGCCGCCGAACTGGGAGGCCCACAAAAACACCAATCGGACGTCCTCGGGGTCGCGCAGCTCCCGAGGGAAGCGGAGGTGCAGGTGCTCCTCGAGGTACGAGACCGCCTCGTTGAACACGTAGCGAAGGCGCTCGTGGTCCTCGGGGTCGTCCATTCTCAGCCCATGGCAGGCAAGGAAGCGGTCCACGGCGTCGAGATCGTGAAGCGCCAGCCGCTGCCAGTCGATCACGGACTCTCCCGTGAGCAGCAACCGCACCGACTCCGCGTCCTGCAGGTCGATGTGCAGGGCTTGAACGGTAGGGGCCACACGGGCATCGAGCTCGAGGATGTCACGGCGCATGAGGCGGTCTAACCGGCGGTCCACGAGAGGCGTCGACGGATGCACGCCGTGGCCACAGGTATGCTGCTGGCATGACGACCAGCTCGCCACGCATCGGCCAGCGCTACGAGCAGCTTCGAGAGCTCGGCACAGGTGGCACCGCGGTGGTCTACGAGGCCATGGACCACGTGCTGCACCGACGCTGCGCCGTGAAGCTCTTGCTCGACGTGCCGGGCGCTGGCTCCGAGGCGCGGTCGAATCGTCTTCGTCAGGAGGCGGCCGCTCTGGCCACCCTCGACCATCCGCGGGTGGTGCGGGTGTACGACCTTGGCGAGCATGATGGGCGCCCGTTCCTCGCCATGGAGTACGTGCCGGGAGGGAGCCTCGCGGATCGGCTGGTGGCCGACGGCCCGTTTCCGCCGGGGGAGGCCGTCGATCGCATCATCGAGGTGTTGGACGCCCTGACGGCCGCCCACGTCGCAGGCATCGTGCATCGTGACGTCAAGCCCCACAACGTGCTCCTCCGCGAAGACGGCACCGCGGCCCTCGCCGACTTCGGCATCGCTCGCCAAGAGGCGGTCTCCCACACGCGCACGGGCGTGGCGTTGGGCTCGGTGGACTACATGGCGCCCGAGCAGCGCATCGATGCCCGCAAGGCGGGGCCCGCAGCGGATGTGTACGGCGTCGGGTGCACGCTCTTCCACCTGTTGTCGGGGGAGACCCCGGTGGATCTCTACCTGGCACCGTCGCACTCGCCCCGCTGGGAAGCCATCCCGGGTCCCCTTCGCCACGTTTTGCGGCGCGCGACCTCCGTGGACCCCGGAGACCGGTACGCCAGCGCGGTGGCCATGGCCGAGGATCTACGCACGGTGCGCCCGGCGCTGCAGAACGTGTCCGCCTACGTGGGCACCCGGACCTATTCACCGGCTCCGGTGCCCACCCGCGCCGAGGGCAGCGACGTCGACGGCGCGTCCGCTGTCGAACGGACGCCGGCATCGCCTGCTCGCATTGCGGTCATTGTCCCCAACGACCACGCCGCGGCGGGGTCAGAGGAGTGGTCCTGGGCGGCAGGAAGGGGTCCCAGGGCCGGCCGTACGAGTGTGGCCGTCGCTCTCGGAGCGGTGGCGATCCTCGTGCTCGTGTTGGTGTTCGCCTGGCCGATGCTGGAGACCCGCCTGAAGGCGCGGGGCGCCGAGGTGCCCGTGGAACGGGGCTTCGGCGTGGAGGGCCTCGCGGGACAGTGGCGCGGGTCCTTCGGCCCAGATCGGCATCGCGGGGAGTTGGTGATGGAGCGGCAGGGGGCGTCGAGCGGCGGCCGCACGCCGATGGCCGGGTTCCTCGATCTGGACCTCGACGGCAACCAGCTTCGCGTGCGCCTCGACGGACACTTCACCGAGTCGCGCGGCGCGCTGGTCCTGGAGGGGTCGGAGGGGCGTCTGACCTGCGACATCGATGGGTACGGCGTCTGCCGCGGTCAGCTGCGCTGGGGCAGCGAGGTATTGCCCTTCGCGGTGGTCCACATGGGCCAGTGAACGCCGACTCCGTAGCGGCCCTATGGGGCAGACGGGATAGCATCGAGGTTCGGAGGTACCGATGCCCGCTTCCCGGAATCTGACGGTTGCCCTGTGGGCCGCCTGCGTGTGGACGACCGCCGCTTGCTCGGCCGAAGGGGAGGACTCCGACCTCGATGCAGGCGAGGACGGCCCCACGTACCACGCCGATGCGGCCCCCATCCTCGTGGAGCACTGTGGTGCCTGCCACACCGACGGCGGCATCGCGCCGTTCAGCGTCTACGACCCCGACCAGGCATCCGCCTGGGCCGCCGCCAGCCTCGATGCCATCGACGGAGGTCGCATGCCCCCGTTCTTTGCCGAGACCTCTGAGCAGTGCGAGCCGCCAGCACCCTTTGCCGACGACCCGAGCCTTGCCGGGGACGACATCGCGATGCTGCGGGCCTGGGTGGATGCAGGGGCGCCCATCGGTCTGCCCTCCGATGCCGCGGCGCTTCCCGACGTGGCCGTGGAGCCGTTGTCCCCGGTGAGCAGTGTGGTGATGCTCCAGGAGCCCTTCGAGGTGTCGGGCTCCAAGGACATCTACCAGTGCTTCCGGATCCCGCTCCCGCTCGACGAAGACGCCTGGATCACCGGGTTGGAGGTGCTGCCCGACAACGACCTCGTTGTGCACCATGTGCTGGTGTGGTCCGACCCGGAGGACCTCTCCACCGGCAAGGCCGGCCCCGACGGCTCCTACCCTTGCTCCGGTCAGCCCGACATCTGGCCCACCGAGCTCATCGCGGCTTGGACGCCGGGTGGGTCTCCGATGCTCACGCCGCCGAACACGGGCACGCCGGTGCACCCCGGTGGCAGCTTGGTGGTCAACGTGCACTACCACCCCACCGGCACCACCACGGAGTTCGACCAGAGCTCCGTGGCGCTGCAGTGGACGAACGAGCGCCCCGACAACTACGTGACCTGGTACTTGGTCGACATCCCGTTCGGCGCCGAGGTGCTTCCGTCGGAGGACCCGACGACCGGGGAGCAGGAGGACGACTTCCTCATCCCGGCGGGGGCTAGCGAGCACGTCGAGACGGTGTCGCTGTTCCTGCCCGACTACATCCCGTGGGAGCTGCCGGTCTTCGCGATCACACCTCACATGCACTACCTCGGCACCGAGATGCTGGTCACGGTGGACCATGAGGGCGACGAGGCCGACACCTGCCTCATTCACACCCCCGGCTACCGGTTCGACTTCCAGACGTCATACGTCTACGACGCCGATGCCGACGACCTCCCGGTGGTGAAGGCCGGCGACCGGGTCAACGTGCGGTGCACCTACGACAACTCCGAGAGCAACCCTTACCTGGACCTCCAGCTCGAGGCCTTGGGGGCGCAGAGTCCCCTGGACGTGACGTGGGGCGAGGAGACGGACCAGGAGATGTGCATGGCGATGGTGGGGCTCATCTTGCCGCCCATCGAGATCACGCAGCTTTTCTGACGTGACGACCAAGGGCGAGCGCACGCGGCAGCACCTCATCGACGTGGCCATGGCCTGCTTCGAGCGGGATGGCTTCGGCTCCACGTCCATGCGCACCATCGCCCTCGAGGCGGGGGTGAGCGTCGGCCTCACCTATCGGTACTTCGACGCCAAGGAAGGCCTGGTGCTCGCGTTCTACGAGCAGGCCGCGGAGGCCCTCGCGCAACACCCGCTGGAAGGCGTGACCCTGGGGGACCGCTTCGTCGCCGTGATGGAGCGCAAGCTGGAGCTGCTGGGCCCGCACCGGCGCGCGATGGGATCGTTGATGGGGGCGATGCTGGACCCGGACGGCCCGGTGGGGGCGCTGTCCCCGGCCACGGCCACGGTGCGGGAACGGACCCAAGAGGCCCTCAGGGTGGCGGTCGTGGGCGCCGAGAACGTCCCTCCGGAGCTGGTGCCCACGCTGCTGCGGGTGGCGTGGATCGGTCACCTGCTGTTGTTGGTCGCGTGGGTGCAGCGGCCAGAGGCCACGGAAGGACTGCTCGCGCACGTCGGTGCCGCGCTGGACATGGCTGCGCCCCACCTTGGGGGGCCTATGGGGCAGCTGGCGCTGGGGGCCGTCGCCCGGGCCCTTGCGCCGTTCGACCCGGAGGGCTGATGCCGTCCACGGGTCGCTTCCATGCGGCGAGTCGGTAGAACGGCACGCCGGGATGGCGATGGTGGAGGCCGTGGTGGTTCTGCCCCAGCAGCAGCACGGCGGCGAGGGGATGGTCCACGGTGGTACGTCCGGGCTCGCCAGGGCGATGGGGGGCGTGGGGCCACCAGGCGAAGGTGACGGCGAGCAAGCCCAGAGCGAGCCGCGCGGGAAGCCACCAGCCCAGGAGCAAGGCCATGACGCCCTGCGGCCCTGCTGCGGCAGCGGCGAGGCCCACGGCCACATAGGCGGCGCCGAAGCCGAACAGCTCGACTCGCTCTGCCCGTGGACGCCTCGACCGAAGCCAGAACATCAAGTAGCCGACGTCTTGGGTGAACCAGCGGATGGGGAGCGCCCATCCGGGGCCGGTGGCGCCGTACAGGTCGGGGTCGCTCCCAGGCCGGTTGGGCTGCTGATGGTGTTGGCCGTGGAGCCAGCGGTAGGGGCCGAGGGCCCCGAGGAGAAGTGGCGCGCACAGGCGGCCCACCAGGTCATTGGCTCGCCGGTCTGGGGCGATGTTGTGGTGGGCCGACTCATGGATCGGGGTGAACCCCGCGAAGCACGCGGCGGTCGCCATCACGAAGGCCAGGGCGCGGTACCCCGCCCCCAAGGGCAGGGCTTGTAGGGCGACGGCGGCGGACGTGAGGCACACACACGCGACGGCCAAGAGCACGGTCGGCCATGCGATCTGGCGTGGCGGGGTCATGTGTGCCCCCAGCCGGCGGGGAGCCGCGGGCAGACCACGTGGCACCACAAGCGATGGCTGGCGCGGCGGAGCTCGCAGGGGCGGAGGCGCCGAGCCACGGGAGCGGCTCGACGAGCGACCGCACGCTCCAGGGTGTGGAGGGCGAACAGGGCGAGCCCTCCTGTGAAGGCCCTGAGGACCGCCACCAAGGTCCCAACGCGGACCGGGCCATCGCTGGCGAGGAACACATCCTCCCAGCCATGGGGCCGAAGCTTGCGACGGAACCGCAGGAGGCCCTCGGCGGGGTAGGCCCGGCCGCCGAGCCGGTGCACGCGCTGCACGACACGCTGGAGGAGCGGATGGCTTGGGTCCTCGGGCACATCGGCGCACACGACCATGCCCAACGTGACGAGCTGGGCGCCTTCTGCGGCGAGGGCACCCATGGCGTGGTCGATCAAGGCCTCGGCGGTGCCCGGGGCGGCCCCCCGCGGGACGAGGAGGTCCTCCACCAGCCACCCTCGACGGCCGGGCACGGGGACACAGAAGGCGAAGCCCTCCACTCCTCGAGGTCCCTCGGCCACCCAGGTCCGACGGGCGTCCGCGTCGTGGTGCAGGTCGAGCTGGGTCATGAAGCCCAGCGGTGGCAGCCCCCGCTGCTGGGTCCACCGGGTGACCACGTCGACGAGGTCGTCGTGGAGTGGCCCTCCGACCTCTAGGGCGTCGGCGGGCGCGGGGCGAACCGTGACGCCTTCCCGCTGAGCCCGCCGCAGCCGGTTGCGCAGCTTGGGGCTCGTGGCGAGGCACTCGGGCCAGCGACGGGGATGCCACACGGGGGTGCGGCCGATGGGGAATGGGTCGAAGCGGCCACACCCCTGGGCGCTCACCCAGGTGGGACCGACCCCGAAGAACACGGCGCGTGCCCCTGCGGCGCGGGCGGCGTCGGCGAAGCGGCCCGCCACCTCGGCGCGGGCCGCCTCGGCGCACTGGGGGGCCCCGGCAGCAACCCAGTGGCCGGGCACCGCCACGTAGGCCACCCCTGCGTCGCCGGCGGGGTCGAGCCACACCTCCAGCCCACGCTCGAGGGCCATGAAGCCGTGCAGGTTGCGTCCGTAGCGGTCGAGGAGGCGGCGCAGGGCGGGCTGGCGTCCCTCTTGTGCGGCGGTCTCTGGGGGGACCCAGGGCACCGGGCCGTGGGTGACGCTCTGCTTGGCCAGCAGGATCTGACCGGTGGTGTACCAGCTGCCCATCGCGGCGAAGATGGGGTTCTGATCGATGCTGCGGTGGGTCTTCTCGAAGGCGATGTGGCCCAGGTACGGGGGGCCCAGCTGGAACCAGATGCCCAGCAGGAACAGCGGCAGGAAGCCGCTGAAAATACCCGTGGTGCAGCACGCCAGCGCGGCGAGGTTGCTGACGAAGTGAACCCAGCGGTTGAGCGGGGCCGCATGGTCGGGGACGTAGATGGTCTCGTAGAAGTGGAAGAACGATTGGAACACGGGATGCCTCCCAAGAAATGAACTTGTTCACTTCTTGAGCCCAGCGTAGCCACGCTCAGGGGGGGCGGCAAGGTCCCGTGTCGAGATCGGGGCGGACCGGCGACAGATCCCTCATGGCGTGGATCGAAATGCCGCACCCTCGTCGGGCCGTCCTTCGGATTGTCCTGCTTTCAAGGTCACGGGGTGGCCGGCACGGGGGTTGCTTTGGGGGTGGGTGTGCCAAGGAGACCCCACATGCGCTCGCTGCTCGCCCTGTCCGCCGTCCTCGTCCTCGCCGCCTGCGGCCCGACCCTGCTGGAGCCCGAGAAGGGGGACGTGGAGCAGCACTTCATCTTCCACGGCTCCCCGACCAGCCAGGCCTACCACGAGGCCACCGTCTCCCTGCACCAGGTCAGCGGCTGGGGCGTCAGCGACCCGTTCTGCACGGGCACGCTCATCTTCGACAAGTGGGTGCTGACGGCTGCCCACTGCGCCGACGGCCAGAGCGCGAGCGGCGTGGTGGTGCACTTCGGCGACGACGGACGCCGCCTCGACAGCAACCGGCTCCACGAGGTGCGCCGCATCACCATGCACCCCAGCTACGACCCGTGGCAGATCCAGAACGACGTCGCCCTGCTGGAGCTGACCTCCGCCGTCAGCCACACTGCCCCGGTGATGCCGCTGCCCGCGTCCATCGGCCTCACGAGCAGCGACCGCGGCGAGATCATCGATCTGGCTGGCTTCGGTTTCCAAGAGGACGGCGGCTACGCCGATCTGCTCCACGTCGAGGTGCCCATCGCCCAGGTGCGCAACACCGAGATCGAGTACGACCAGGGCAATGGCTGGGGCAACGGCAGCGGTGGCGCCTGCAACGGCGACTCCGGTGGCCCTGCCTTCTTCGAGCGCGATGGGGCCGTCTACGTCGCTGGCGTGACGTCGTATGGCGACGCCAACTGCACCGACTTCGGCGTCAGCCAGAAGGTGGACGCGTTCGAGTCCTTCATCGAGTCGACCACCGGCCGCACGGTGGAGGTCGTCGGCGGTGGCTCGAACCCGGGCAACCCCGGCACCCCTGGAACCACCCCGTCCACGGGCGGCGACGTCACGGAGAGCTACACGGGCTCGGTGTCCCAGGGCTACATGCAGCCCTACGTGTACCGGTCCGATGACGGTGGCGTGCACGACATCGTGATGACGGGCCCCCCAGGCGCTGATTTCGACCTGTACTTCGCCCAGAAGATCAACGGACAGTGGACCTTCTTGGCGGAAGCGACGACGCCGTCGTCGAGCGAGACCCTTCGGGTCGACATGCCTGCAGGAGGCCGCTTCGCCATCGGCGTGGCCTCGTACTCGGGCAGCGGCACCTACGCCGTCGAGGTCACCCGGCCCCAGTAGGTCGGGGTCGTCCCTCGCCCGGGTCAGGGATCCGGGCGGTAGGTCGCGAAGCGGGCCAAGGCCTCGGCGAGCTCGTCGTCGCTGAGGAGCACCGGCCCCCCGACCGCGAGGGCGCGCAGGTACTGGTCGGCGAGGCACTCCACTTCATGGGCGAGCTCGAGGGCCGAGGCCAGGTCGTCGCCCACCGCGATTTGTCCGTGGTTCCCGAGGAGCGCGGCGCGACGGTCCCGCAGGGCCTCGACGGTGTGCACGGCGAGGGCGTCGCTGCCGAAGAGCGCGTAGGGCGAGCAGCGGATGGGGCCGCCCGCCAGGGCGACCATGTAGTGGAAGGCGGGGATGCCTCGCCGGAGGGTCGCAAGCGCCGTGGCGGCCGGGCTGTGGAGATGCACCACGGCGCGGACGTCCGGGCGTTCGGCGTAGATGGCCTGGTGGAACGGCCACTCCGAAGACGGCCGGCAGCGTCCATGGGACCCGCCGGCGGTGTCGACGAACACGACGTCCTCTACCTCCATGGCGTCGTAGGCCAGGGCCGATGCGGTCACCAGCATGCCTCCGTCGACCCGCACGCTGGCGTTGCCACTGGACCCCTGGTTGATGCCACGACGGCCGGCCTCGAGGCATGCGTCGATCACGGCTCGCCTGAGGTGCTGGTCCTCGGGGGAAGGAAGGGTCATCCGATGCGGTCGGCCATCAACGACAGCTGCAACAGGTGGGCGAGGCGAGCCGCCGGCGCGTCGTCGAGCTTGCCCAGCGTCCGGTTGCGGTACAGGCGGGTCCAGGGCCAGTGGGCTTCCATCGCGTTCAGCTCTCGGGCGGTCTCGCCCAGCAGGTGGCGACGGTTCCACAGTCGGCGGGTCTGGCCGTAGGCCTCCACCGCGTCCACGTCGTCGTTGGCGAGGGCCTCCACCAGGGCGACCGCGTCGAGGATGCCGGCGTTCATCGCGGTGCCGCCGACGGGGTAGCCGGCATGGGCTGCGTCGCCGAGGAGCACCCCACGACCCCTCACGAACTGCGACGCGAGGCGAAGCCGCACGTTGTACTGCCCCGTGGACTTCAGGTGATGCTCGTCGGCGCCGAGCAGGGCCCATGCGCGCGCTTTGGTTGCCTTGCGGTCGAGCTCCTCGGAGGCCTCGCCCCCGACGTGGAAGAGCACCCGCACGATGTGCGGCAGCTCCATGATCATGGCCCAGTCGTCCTTCAAAAACAGGTACGAGACCCCGGCGAGCGGGCCGCCTGCCCGCTCCGCGAGCGCGTGGAAGGCGCCGGGGTCGAGCTGTGCGGTGAGGAAGGACTCCTGATGGCTCGGGCCCTCCCAGGGGATGTCGAGGTGCTGCCGTACCCAGCTCTTTCCCCCGTCGGCTCCACAGATCCAGCGGCCGCGGTGCACTCCGACGTGGCCGTTGCGGGTGGTGGTGACCAGCTGGACATGGTCGTCGTGGACGTCGAGGCCGGTGGCCTTCTGGCCCCAGCGCACGGTCCCCGGTGCCGCGGCCTCGATGGCTTCCAACAGGACCTCGCAGATGCCGGCCTGATCGAGGTGGACCCGGAACGGGCACGAGGTGTCGCCTTCCAGTGCGTCGAAGTCCAGGTCGGCGAGGCACTGGCGGGTAGTCCAGTCCCAGTACTGCAGGTGGGTGACCACCCGTCCGCGTTCCAGCAGCATGGGCAGCACGCCCCAGGACTCGTAGGCTTCCAGGACGGGGGGCTGCACCGTCGTGGCACGAGGATCCTGGGGGATGCCCGGCCGCTGGTCGACGACCACGACCTCTTCCCCGCGTCGGAGGAGGCCGAGGGCGAGGGACAGGCCGACGGGGCCAGCACCGACGATGACGATGGGGTCCATGGGCGCCTCCGTGCCGATGGTAGGCCATGTCCGCCGCGGATGGCCATGCAGCGGCGCGGTGCAGCCACCCGCTACAGCGTGAGGCCGTCGCAGTTGTTGTCCAGGCCGTCGCCGATCACTTCAGCGGCGGGGCTGCCGGGATGGACGTAGGGATTGGTGTCGTCGCAGTCCTGGCCGCCCCCCGCCTCCGAGACGAACCCATCGCCGTCGCAGTCGTACTCGAGGCCTTCATCGCAGGCCGAGTCGATGCCGTCGTCGCATTGCTCCGGTGCGTTGGGGTAGATGTCGGCGCGGGTGTCGTTGCAGTCCTCATCGTAGGGGAACCCGTCGCCGTCGACGTCCACGTTGTCGCCCCCGACGCAGTCCTGGTCTATGCCGTCGTAGGGGATGTCTTGGGAGCTCGGTGAGATGCTGCCGTTGGTGTCGTCGCAGTCGGGGCCGCCGTACTCGGCGGAGCGGTGGCCGTCGTTGTCCTGGTCGAAGTCGTCGTCCCCCAGGCAGTTGCTGTCGATGCCGTCGTAGTAGGGGTCGGGCGCTCCCGGGTAGGCGGTCGGGTCGGCGTCGTTGCAGTCCGGGCCGCCTCCCTCCGGGCCCGCAAATCCATCGCCGTCGCAGTCGTACTCGGGTGCGCCATCGCAGTCGGTGTCGATCCCGTCGTGGCACACGTCGCCAGCGAGCGGAAAGATCTGCTCTCCCTCCGGCATCCGGTCGTCGCAGTCGCACCGCCCCTCGTCGGGCGCTCCGGTGCAGGGGACCCATCCGTCTTGATCGCAGTCGGCTTCGTTGTCGAGGTTGCAGTCGAAGTCGATGCCATCGTTGCAGGCGTCGAATGCCAGCGGGCTCACCCGGGGGTCCTCGTCGTCGCAGTCTGGCCCCAGAGGCACGCCGTCGCCGTCCTGGTCGAAGTCGTCTGCCCCATCGCAGTTGCTGTCGATGCCGTCGTAGAAGGCGTCGGGAGCCCCCGGAAACACGGTAGCGTCGCCGTCGTCGCAGTCGCCCTCGCACGTGCCGAAGCCGTCGCCGTCCTCGTCGATGGCGACCACAGAGACGTTGGGGTCGGTGTCGTCGCAGTCTTGGTCGCGGGGCACGCCGTCGTAGTCGGCGTCGTCGAGGTTGCCGTCGCAGTCGTCGTCGACGGCGTCGTAGAAGACCTCCTCGGCGCCAGGGTGCACCGCGGGGTTGGTGTCGTCGCAGTCGCTGCCCCCGAACGCGGCGGCGTCGAAGCCATCGCCGTCGGCATCGAGTCGAGACGACAGCTCGGTGTCGGTCACGTAGGCACACGACCCGAGCAGTCCCAGCAGCATGAGTCGGGTCATGGCGTCACCTCGGCGCACACGGTGGTCAGATCGTCGCATCGCATGCGTGTGGCCTTGCCTTGTCGCACCACGACGGTCCCGGCTTTGCTGGGGCGCTGCATGTCGAACAACACCCACAGCTCGTACGTCCCGGGCGGCGCCGAGCCGAGCTCGAAGCGGTCGGGGCCGCCCTTCAGGAAGCCCGTCCACCCGCCCTCGAGGACCACCTGGCCGGTCGAAACAGGGCGTGGCTCGTCGGCCGGAGCGGGGGCCGGCGGGGCCTCGGGCGCGGGGAGGGGCGGCTCGGCAGGGCGGGGGGACCCACGCTCCGGAGCTGGAGCCGGGGCGGGCGGAGGCACGGCGCTCGGGGTGGCCGGGAGGGGCTCGGGAGGGAGCGGCTCCGCAGCGCCAGGAGGGACGGCGGTTGGCGCAGGCTCCGGTGGTGCCGTCGCCTCGGTCACGGGCGCAGCGTCGCTGGGCAGCATGGCCCACACCGCGACGCCGGTGGCGCCCACACCAGCCAGGACGAGACCGATGGCGGTGGTGACGCCGAGCGCTGCGAGCCCCAAGGTCGGCGCAGTGCGGCGGGACGATGCTCTCGGGATGGGGGCGACCACCGCCGGCGGCGGCGACGGCGCGAGGGTGGCGCCCGTCGCGTGGACCCCGGCGCGTGCGGGGTCGATGCGGGTCGGGAGATGGGCGACCTCGGGCTCCGGGAGCTCGGGAGGTGCCGGGGCATGGTCGCGGATGTGCGCCACCGCTGCCATGGTGGCTTCGCTCCATCGGTCCGGTCGCGGCGGAGGGCCCCACAGGGCGCGGAGCGCTGCCACATCGACGGGACGGTCCTCTCGGTCGGCCCGGATGCAGGCCTCGATGGCCAGCACCCAGCGGTCCGGGGCGTCCGGCGCGTGCTCGCGCAAGGGGCGGTAGGTCTCCTGCATGATCTGCTGGAGGATGTCGGGCAGCGTGTCGTGGGTGATGGCTGGCGTTCCGGCGATGACCTCGTAGAGGACCAACCCAAGGGAAAACAGGTCGGCTCGAACGTCGACGGACTTGGCGTCGCGGTGCTGCTCGGGGGCCATGAACGTGGGCGTGCCCATCATTGCGCCGGTCCGGGTGGCCCGCCCGACCGAGAGCTCCTCCGAGACGGCCTTTGCGAGGCCGAAGTCGGTGATCTTGCCCTGGAGGTGATCCTTGCGGATGGCGATCATGATGTTGGCGGGCTTCAGGTCTCGATGCACGAGCCCCAGGTCGTGGGCGGCCTCGATGCCATCGAACAGGTCGGCGGCCAGCGCATCGATCTCGGCGGGCTGGAGGCGGTGATTGACCAGGAGCAGATCGAGGGGGGGGCCGTCGATGAACTCCATGACCAGCCCGATGTCGTCGTCGAGCCGGAGGACGTCGGTGACGGCCACCACGTTGGGGTGCCGCAGGGCGGCCTGGATGCGGCCCTCCTGCAGCAGGCGGTCGGCCAGGCTCCGAACCCGTAGCTTCAGCAGCTTGATCGCGTAGGGGGTGCCGAGGTCGCGGTGCCGGACGCCGTACACCGTGGCCATGCCCCCCTCCCCGAGGATGCGCTCGACGACGTAGCGGTCGAGCTCGGTGCCCTTGGTGATCCCCGCCATCAGAACCGCCCGAAGAGCAACGCGGACGTGAGGCTGGTGGCCGCGACGGCACCGCTGACGGAGGAGAGCGTGACGAGGGTGTTGACGCTGCGGCGGGAGGCGGTGAGCTCGTCGAGGGTGGTGGCCTCCTGGAACGTGCGTGCGGGCCCTACGGACGCCCAGCCGTAGAGGCCCACGGCGGCGGTCGACGTGGCGGCCGCGGTGAGGAGCAGGGAGGTCCGCACCCGGCGAGGGCCCGTCGGAAGGGGGGGCAGCAGCGGGCGGGTGGCGTCGTAGGGCAACGCGGCGTCGTTCGGATGCAGCCAGCCGCTGGCGGTGACCCCCCCATCGGGGTCGAGGACTTGCATGATGGTGGGGCGGTCCACCGGACGCTCGGTGCTGGCGACTCCGTCGAAGCGAAGCTCGCCGCCCCTAGGACGTGGCAGGGGCCGCACGGCGTCGAGGGCGGGCGCCTCGGCGAGCTGATCGCGGATGCCGTGGGCCGGCGGGAGCACGGTCTCGGGCCACACGTAGGTCGGGTCGGCGTCTCGAGCCGCCGCAAAGGCTGCGGCGACGTCGTCGCCCTGCCGGCCGATGAAGGCTCGCATGCCGATCACGCGGTGCACGTGGGCGGCGAATGCCGGGGTGGCCGCTTCAGCGAGGCACGCCACCCGCTGGGTGAGGTCCTCGGTCTCGGTGAGGAAGCGGTCGGACTGAAGCTGACCGATGGCCGCCTCTGCGGACAGCAGCTGGCGATCGAGGTCGACGACCGTGTGGCTCGACGGGCATGGGGCAGCCAGAGCTGCGGACATCCACCAAATCATCGACCTGCTCGGGTTCGGAAGAACGGCGTGGCGCTGGAAGGAGGCATGAACAGGGAGTGTAGCGAACCCGCTGCCCGAGGCGCCACCACGCGCTCTCCTATGGGGGGACCTTGGCGGAGGGGAACCCTCGTGGATGGATGCGACATGGGCATCGCCGAGGCCTACGACGGCGGCAGGACCGTGTCCACGCAGGCCAGGGCGGCGGCCATGTCGGGCATGCGTGGGTCGACCGTCAGGTGAGGGCCATGGGCGTCGACCTCTTCGTGCCCCAGCGCGAGCCCCACGACCTGGAAGCGCGTCGTGCCGCGCAGGGGCCCGAGGGCAGCGGAGAGCCGCGCGGCGTCCGCCGCCACGACCACCGAGCGTCCCGCTCCGACATGGCTGTGCAACGAGGACTCGAGGGGCACCGCATCATCGAGAAAGGGGAGGCCGCGTGCGGCCGCCACGGCCCGGGCGAGCAGGGCTCGGGGCGCGGCGTCGGGCCCGGACACCGCGACGACCACGGGGGGGACCTGCATGTCGTCGAGGTGGGTCGGGCCGAGGCCGCGATCGGCCACGATGGAGGCCAGATCGAAGGGGAGCAGGTGGGCGCGCCGCTGTTCTGCGGGGCAGAGCCAGCGGACCTCGGTGACGTGTTCCGCCAAGAGCTCCTCGGGGCTGAGCCGCGGGTCGGGGAGGAAACGGGAGGGCACGTCGACGCGGTAGACGACGTCCCGCTGTCCGCCCCGCCGTCCCACATAGCTGCGCTCGTGGGTGTACACGACCGGCCCGAGCTCGAAGGCGGTGAGGCCGACCTCCTCGGCGAGCTCGCGCCGGAGGGCCTCGATCTCGCTCTCTCCTGGCTCGATGCCTCCCCCGGGAGGGGCCCAGAAGCGCAGCCCGCGGAAGCGGAAGCGGACGAGCAACAGGGAGGCGTCGGGGGTGACCACCAGGGCACGGACGGCGGGACGAAGCCGGGGCACGGGAGGCTCCATGAAGGAAGCTCCCGTATCGCGTTCCTCGACTCGCTATGCTGCGCTGATCCCGGAGGACCCATGTGCGACGAGACCACTGAGAACGACAACGACGCCTACCTGTCGCGTCGGGGCTTCGCGCTGCTGTCGGCGGCTGGAACCCTCGCAGCCTTGCTGCCCGGGGATGCCCACGCCGCGGAGGTGAAAGAGCAAGAGGTGGTGGTGGAGACCCCCGACGGGAAGGCGGACGCCTACTTCGTCGCCCCCGAGGGCAAGCGCTCGCCGGCCGTGGTGATCTGGCCCGACATCCTGGGGCTCCGCCCGTCGTTCCGCGCCATGGGCCAGCGTCTGGCGAGCGCCGGCTATGCGGTGCTGGTGATGAACCCCTACTACCGGGCGGAGAAGGCGCCGGTGGTTCCGGAGGGCGCGTCGTTCCGGGACCCCGCCATCCGCGAGAAGGTGCTGGGGCTGGCCAAGCCGCTGTCCGCCGAGACCACCCGCCGGGACATCCGCGCGGTGGTGGCGTTCCTCGACGCCCACGAGGCGGTGGACCCGTCCCGCGGCGTGGGGGCCGCCGGCTACTGCATGGGCGGGCCCATGGTGCTGTGGTCGGCCGCCGAGGTGCCGGGCCGCATCCGGGCGGCAGCGACCTTCCATGGCGGGGGCTTGGTGACCACCGAGGCCGACAGCCCCCATCTGGGCATCCCCAAGATGAAGGCCGAGGCCCTCATCGCGGTGGCGGCGAACGACGACGAGCGGGAGCCCGAAACGAAGACGGTGCTGAAGCAGGCGTTCGAGGCGGCGGGGCTCTCGGCCGAGGTGGAGGTCTACGAGGGCGCGATGCACGGCTGGTGCCCGCCGGACTCCGCGGTGTACGACGAGGCCCTCGCGGAGCGTGCCTGGGGGCGGCTGCTGGCGCTGTACGGACGCGCATTGTCCTAGACCGGTGTCGCTTCTTCTCGCGGGCGGTGTCCAACCCCCAGACGAGGAGGAAACATGACCCGGAGCTTGCTTGCATGTGCGGTGGTGGCCCTGGCGCCGGCCTGCGTGATCGGTGGCGGCGAACAGACCCATCGCTTCGAGGATCTGGAAGGGATCTTCATCGAGCTGGGCAGTGGCGACGTGGACGTGTGGGGTGAAGAGGGCCGCGAGCGCACGACCGAGGTCCAGCTCGACCTCGGCGGCATCGGCCGCGACACGGCCCGGGGCACGTTGACCGTCGGGGCGGACGGCTGGCTGCACGTCGACGCCCGCGGGGGTCCGTTCGGAGGTGGGGACATCGAGGCACGGGTGCCCGCGGGGCTGCCGGTGGAGGTGATCGTCGCGCGGGGCGACATCGACATCGTGGCGGACCGTGGTGCGGATCTCTACGCCTGCGCGGCGGCAGGCTCGGTGTACCTGGAGGTTCCCGGGGGGGGCTACCAGCTGGACCTCGACGGAGGTGCTGGGGCCATCGATACCCATGGGGTGTGGCACGATGCTGGCGCAGAGCACACCATCCATGGGTGCTTCGGTGCAGGGGATGTCGAGGTGGTGGGGCGCTAGCTCAGCTCGCGGCCTCGGCGTGGCGCACGACCGCGTCGAGGAAGGCGCGCCCGGCCGCCCGCTGTGGGCGTGCGGCCCTGAGGGTGTCGAGGAGGAGCTCCAGGTCGGACATGCCCCAGCGCTGCAGGCTGTACAGAGCCTGCACCTGCAGGGCGTCGAGCTCGGGGTCGTCGGTGAGGGCCGCGGCCAGCGCGAAGGTGATGCAGGAGACCGCGACCCGGCGCGCGCCGTGGTGGGCGACCGAGATGTAGGCCTGCCGCGCCGCGCGCAGGGCCTCGTCGTGGCGTCCGTCGAGGAGCAAGGCGGACGCGAGGTTGCCGAGGGGCACATGGCGGAGCTCCGGGTCGAGACCGGCGGCGGCGTCGGCGAAGCACGCTGCGGCGAGGCCGTGACGCCCCCGGCGTCCATGGGCGCTGCCGAGGCCGTTGAGGATGCGGGCCTGGCGCTGTGGGTGGGTTTCCTGGGCAAAGGCCCGCTCCAGGCAGGCGATGGCCTCCTCGGGTCGGCCCATCGCCTCGAGGGTGAGGCCTCGGGCGCGGAGCACGCGCGGGGTCTCGGGCAGCACGTCGAGGACCTGGGAGGCCTTCAGCGACTGGTCCTCGAAGGCGTACACGAGGGCCACGATCTCCAGGGCGTGCAGGCGCAGCTCGGGGGACACCTCGCCCCCCTCGAGGTGGTGCAGGGTGCGGCGCAGGCGGTCGGCCAGAGGGAGCGCTGCGCGGCTCGATGCGAGGTTGAGGGTGGTGCGCATGTCCATGAGCTGGAACCGCACCCGTTCCTCGACCGTGGCGTTCGCCATGTGGGGCCGTAGCTGCTCCACGGCGCGGCGGTTTCGGTCCTCCAGGGCGAGGTCCGCCACGTCGTACTGGGCCAGCAGGAGGGGCCGGGCGAGGTCTGCACGTCCCGCGTCCACCAACAGTGTGCCCCGTACCCAGCGCGCCCTCGGGTCCTCTCCGAGGACGACGAGGGCATCCGCGATCGCGAGGTACTGGTCCGGCGTGCAGGTGCTGCGAAGGGCGTCGCGGGCGGGCTCAGAGCGAAAGAGTAGGTCTCCGTTCCGTTCCCGCCGGACCAGCTCGAGGCCCATCCACTCGGTGAGATCGGCCTCGTCGGGGGAAGCGCCGATGGCGCCTGCGACCCGTTCCCACCAGCGCCTGGGAACCTTGGCCCCGCAGCATGCAGCCGCCCGCAGGGCCGCAAGGGTGGGGCTGTCGGTGTGGGCCAGGAGGCGTTCGAGGTCCGCGTGCACCGGGCCCTGAGGCGGGGCCCTGAGGGTGGCGGAGCCGTCGAAGCCCCCGCGGGCTGCGACCAAGGCGCCACTCACGGCCAGGCTGCGCAGCCATGCCCGAGCCACGCCGGGCAGGCCGTGGCAGGACGGGGCCATACGGAGCGCCAGATCCTCGGTCACGCCGAGCTCGACGTGCAAGAGCTGGCGAATGGCGTGGTCTGGGAGGGGGTCGACGTCGATGGCGTCGACGTGGGCGATCTCCAGGAGATCCGGCCAGTCGGCGCGGCGCTCGCAGGGGGCCAGGGCGAGCAGAGGCAGCCCCATGAACACCACGGACGCGAGCAGCTCTTCCACCGCGGCGTCGAGGGTCTCGAAGGCGATGACCACAGGGCAGGCGGTGGCCAGCGCGCGTACCTCGGCCAGATCCGAGGGGTTCCACACGACCTCCACCAGCCCTGCTTCGGCCGCGGACTCCGCCAGCCAGCGGAGGACGTGCCGTCGGCCCACGCCGGGAACCCCCTGCAGGAGTCGTACCTCGGGCCGCCCGGTGTCGAGCACTTGCTGCAGCGCCGTGGTGAGCAAGGCTCCCTCGACCCGCCGCCCGACCGTGTGGGGGGAGCGGAGGGGCATGAGCGCGAGGCCCAGTCCGGGGCTTCGGAGGGAGGAGCTGTTGCTGGGGATGCTGGAGAGTCGTTCGTGGGCCGTGCCGCGTTCCTGGCTCAGGGCCCGCCGCAGGGCCCCCACCGACAAGGGCCGGTCCCCTGGGCGCTTCGCGAGCATCTGACGGAGCATGGCCTCTAGGCCCTCGGGGACGGGGAAGCGAGGCCGGAAGGGGGGAGGCTCGCTGTGGAGCTGGCGGTGCATCACCATCGCGGGCGGGCCCGAGAAGGGGGGAGCGCCGGTCACCCACTCCCAGAGCGTGGAGCCGAGGGCGTACAAATCGGACCATGGCCCGACTCGGCCTCGATCGGTCTGCACCTGCTCGGGCGGCATGTAGCGAGGCGTGCCCCCGCGGGCGTGGGCCGCTTCGTGGTCGCGCACGACGGTGAGGCCAAAGTCCGCCAGCTTGGGTCCCGGCCGCTCGTCTCCTTCGATGGCCCGGAGCAGGTTCGCGGGCTTGAGGTCGCGGTGGACCACCCCTCGAGCATGGGCGTGGGCCAGGCCCGCCGTGACGGCCTCGAACACGGGCAGAACCTCGCTCCACGAGGCGGGGCGCCATCCCTCGTAGGTGCCGCCGCTGGCCCGTTCCATGGCCAGCCACGCCACCTCCTGGCCGGAAGCATCCTCGACGGTGCCGGCGTCGTGAAGGACGAGCACGTGGGGGTGGTTCAGGCGCGCCATGGCGAGCACTTCGCTGTCGAGCGCTTGCTTGGTTCGGGGGGTGTGCAGCGGCACCATCTTCATGGCGACGTCGCGGCCCGTGATGTCGTGGCGGCCCTCGAACACCGTCGCGGTGGCTCCGTCGCCGAGGCAGGGCCCGACGGTGTAGCCAGGGATGGGGGGAGGGCGGAGCATGGGGCAAGCTTAGCCCTGGAGGCTCAACGCTGAGCCTCGAGCCACCCGATCACGACGGGGTAGACCTCCTCCCGAGCCGTCTCCCCGAGCACGGGGTCGACGTGGCCGTAGCCTTCCAGCTCCACATAGGTGCAGTCGGCGAGCCGCTCGCAGGTCAGCGCGACGTCCTCGCTGTGGACCAGCCGGTCCCGGGTCGCACCGAAGGCGAGGATCGGGACCTCGGCGTCGAAGTCGACCAGGAGGCTGCCGTCGTTCCGGTCCAAGTCGCTCTCCTGGCGGGCCCAGCGGATCACCTGCTGGCTCACCCCCCGCGGGCTGCCGTCGATGGCATGGCGGGCCAGGCCTTTCACCACCTTGCGGTCCAGATGGCGCCGTCGTCCCACCAGATCGAGGACGGGGTTGACGGGGACCGTCCATGCGAAGCGCCGGGCGAGCTTCTCCCCGCCGGAGCGCCCCTTCTTGCTGAGCTTGCGTCCGGTCTTCACGAGCCCCGTGGGGTGCTGGAACTGCCCGGCGCCGCACAGCGCCACGCCGGCTGCGATGGGCTGGTCGTCGAGGCTGGCCAGGAGCAGCATGGCCCCGAGGGAGTGGCCGACCCAGAACACCTCGTCCGCGCCGGTCTGAACGCGAATCGTCGCGATGGCGGCGGGCAGGTGCAGGTCGCTCAACGCGTCCACGTCGACGTCGTCGTGGGTGAGGCCGTCTGGCGGCTCGCTGCCTCCATCGCCTGGGAGCACCACCACCCAGGTGTCCCAGCCGGCCTCCTGCAGGGCGGCGGCGAGGCTCACCTCGGGCACGAAGTCCCAGTTGTAGTGGTTGGCTCCCATGCCGTGGACCAGCAACACGGGCGGGCCGTCGCCGGCGTAGCGACGAAGCGACGCCGTCCAGCCATCGGGGGTCGTGTAGGAGACCACCTCGTCGGGGACCATGGTGGGCTCGAGGGGGCGCGCCAAGGCGAGTGGGAGCAGTGCCAGGAGCCAGGTCATGGTCATGACCTAGCGTCGACAGCGCGATCAGGCCCGGCGGCGGAGGTGGGCATACGCAAAGGCCTGGGCACCGCCGTGTGGGGTCTCGTGGACTTCGTGGGCGTCGCCAACGAGCTCGAAGGCGGCCCCTAGGGCTGCCGCGATGCCGGCGGGGGCGTAGCGGGCCGTGGGCAAGCCACTGCACCTCTCGGGGCCGTCGAGGGCGAAGGTGGCGATGACGACGTGGCCGCCGGGTCGCACGCAGCGGTGCACCTGGGCGATGTAGGCCCCGCGGGCATCGGGGTCGGTGAGGAAGTGGAACACGGCGCGGTCGTGCCACAGGTCGACGCTGGCGTTGGGCAGGAGGGGGGTGGTGGCGTCGCCCACCACCCACCGAACGGCAGCGGCGGCCTCCCCGAGTCGGGCCTGGCTGTGCTCGAGGGCTCGGGCCGACAGATCGATCACTGTGGGGCGCTGGAACCCCCGAGCCAACAGGTCGTCGACCAGGGTGGATGCACCACCACCGATGTCGACCACGTGGGCGTCTGCGGGCAGCTGAGCGGCATCCACGAACACCAGGGACTGGTCGAGGCGCGGACGGAACCAGCTGACCTTGTCGGGGGCCTTGCCGCTGTAGACCGTCTCCCAGTGCTCTCGATGGCTCATGGGCTCTCCTGGTCCTTCCGGCGACTGCGTAACACCAGGCCGACGAACAGGATGGCACAGAAGGCAGGCACCCAGTCCCCGACGACGCCGTAGACGGTGGTGCGGCCCTTGGTAGGCACGTCCACGAACAGGATGCGCTCGTCGGTGCGGAAGAAGTCCTGCAGGGCCAGGGTGCGCCCGTCTGCGTCCACCGCCATGGACGTGCCATCGTTCACGCCGCGCACGATGCTGTAGCCCCCCTCCACGGCGCGGAAGAGCCCTGCTTCGGTGTGGTATGGGCTGATGGGTCGGGTGTCGAAGCCCGGGACCAGCAAGATGTCGACGTCGAGGGCCGCGACCTGCCGCATCCAGTGGGGCACGTCCAAGTCGAAGCAGATCACCGACGAGAGGGTCCCCCATGGGGTCTCGTGGGCGTGAATCACGCCGTCGGACTCGGTCGGGTACCAGGTCTGGGTCTTCAGGTAGCTGTAGGCGACCTCCCCCTCGGGGGTGAACAGCGTGACCTGATTCTCGATCATCGGGTCGTCGTAGCGCATCACCAGGGACGCCGTCTGTAGGTAGATCCCGTGCTTCCTGGCGAAGAGGGCGCCGCGGGCCAAGTAGTCGGCCTCGTGGTCTTCGTACATCACCGCCGCCGTCTCGGCCCAGAACACGATGCGGGCGCCGCTGGCGGTGGCCCTCTCACTCTGGGCGAACAGCTCGTCTTCGAGGGCCCGTAGCTCGTCACGGAAGCGGTCGGCCTCGGTGCTCGGCGTGCCGCGGTCGACGATCTCGCCGTGGTAGTCGCGTTCGTGGGGCACGACGATGGAGGCGACCCGCACCGTGGGCATGTCGTGGTCCAGGGAGGAGAGCCGAGCGCTGCCGTAGAAGGCCACCAGCGTGCCGGCCGCGGCCAGCACGGCGAGGGGGCGGGTCCACCGGTGGTCCCTGTCCCCGTGGGCGAGGGCATCGGCGACCACCGTGGCGGTCCATCCGATGGCGAAGGTGATGCCGTAGATGCCTGTGAGCGACACCAGCTGGAGCAGCACGGGGTTCTGGAACTGGGTCAGGGCGGGGGAGAACACATCGCCGAGGCCGTAGATGTGGCTGTAGGCGTAGTCGAACCACACCCACACCGAGGGGAAGACGAAGCTCGCCGCGAGGGGCTTCAGGCGGTGGTGCAGGAGCCGGTCGGCGAGCAGGGCGCCGACGAGGGGCAGCGAGAGCACCACGGAGAAGCCGAGCTCTGCGGGGAGCCCCATGTGCCAAGCGCCCCGCACGGTCGCGATGCCCACCAGGCTGAGGAGCGGGAGGGCCACGGCCACGGGAGCCCAGGCGGGGGCCCGGCGGCTCCCCAAGAGGAGGAGGATCGGAACGATCCAGGGGGCGACGACGAAGTTCGGGGTCCAGCCGACCAAGTACGACAGGGCCGCGCCGGCGATCAGCCACGGGAGGGCTCTGGTGAGGGAAGGGGTCTGAGTCATGGGGCACCTAACAAATGATTTAAGCAAGCGTTTGAATCGTGGCGATCTGCAGGCGTGCGAAGGCCCGGGACGACGGGCGGCCACGGGTTCGTCAGTGGGCTGTGCCCGTGATGACCGTGGGCGACGGATGCTGGAACGACGACTTGTCGAAGCTCGGGGGTCCGAAGCGGATGGGTGCGTCGAGGCTCATGCCCCACGGCTCTTTCGGCAGGCCGAACAGGTTGCTGTCCATGTCGACGTTGCCGTTGAGGTCCTGGAAGAAGGCGATGGCGTAGGTGCCCGGCGGGATGCTCGGGAAGACGCACAGGGCCGCGCCGTCCTTCGGGGTGGCCTTCGTGGTGGCGACCCATCCGGGGTCGTCCAGCCAGACCTCCTCCCGGTCCCAGAGGGTGCAGATGACCTGGCCGCCATCGGTGGCCAGGCCGGTGGCCTGGAAGGTGAGGTCAGGGTCGCCGGCGAGGGCCGAAGCGGCGGTGAGCCACAGAGCGGTGATCATTAGAATGCTTCTCCGAAGTTGATGATGAAGCCGGTACCGTCGGGGCCCGAGCCCACGTCGAGGCGAATCCGCGTGTGAGCGTCTTCGTCGAGCTCGAAGCGGAGGCCGCCGCCGGCGGTCCAGCGAGGGGAGTTGGCCGTGAGGCCATCTGGCGTGGAGGCCACCTGGCCGGCCCCTGCGAACGCAGCGCCATGGAAGCGCCACACGATGGGGTGTCGGAGCTCCAGTTGGGCCGCGGTCGCACACCGGTCGCGAAAGCGGCCCTGGTACATGCCCCGGAGCAGGTCGTCGCCCCCCAGCTCCGGCATGGCGGTGAACGGTGCGGTCCCGAACCCCAGCTCGGTCAGGGACTGGGCGGCCAGGGCGCCCTTCCCTAGGGGGACGAAGCCGCGGACGTCGAGCTTCGCGAAGGTGAAAGGGTGACTGGAGCCAAGCCAGGCAGGGTGTCCTGCCAGCTCGAGATCCACGAGGGCGCCCGATCGGCTCGCCTGGTTGTTGTCGCGGGTGTCCCACCGGGCCAGCCCACCTAGGCCGTGGGTACGGCTGCCGTCGCCTCCGGCGACCTGGCCAGAGCCGAGCTGATCGTCGGCGGTCCACACCATAGAGGCCCCGTTGGTCGTGGCCCCTTGCGCGTCCAACACGTCCACCACGGAGAGGTGGTCCGCGACGCCCAAGTAGAACGGACCTCGGATTCTGCGCCGCACGGCGATGTCCGAGGCGAGCTGTCGACGGGTGAACAACTGGAAGCTCTCCTTCGAGTCGGGGCCGAGGCCGTAGTAGTTGGTAGGGAAGTGCTCGACGAAGGTCTCGGACTCGATGGCCCAATCGTTGAGGGCGCCGAGGAAGATGCTGGTCCACAGGGTGGCCGATGCTTGGTTCTCCAGCGTGTACACAAGGGTGCCCGTGACGGTGGACGGCCAGGTGTCGGCGCCGGCGCCTCGGACCGGGAAGGTGTAGGAGCCGAAGGCAGCGAAGCCCACGCTGGTCTCTTGACTGTAGAAAGCGCCGGGGAGGATGGCGAAGCTGCGACCGTCGTCTTCGTCTGCTTCTTCGTCGACCACGGCCACGGCTTCGGTGGAAGCGTGCGCCGGTCGGGCGGCCATCCCGAAAAAAACAATCGATTGAAGCAGTTGTTTGAAAGGACGGGAGTGGATGGTGAGGCTCGGACGCATCGGTCCTCCTGCCGGTCGTGGTGGGGGCTACGGGGCCAGTGCGAGGTGAACCAACCGCCGCGCATCCTCATGGACACCGGCGGCGCCCGCGGGTGTCACCCGGATCATGTCGGGGGCGATCACCTGCATCATCGCGGCCCCCATGCACAGCTCCAGTCGGCGTGCGAGCTCCTGCCTGGGATGCGGAAGCTCGGCCGAAGGGATGGCCTCCAGAGCACGGTCGAGGAGCGCCGACAGCCGCTGCAGGTAGGCGCCGGGTGCTTCCCCGTCGATGATGCTGCCGTAGAGGTGGGCCCTGGCGATGTTCGGGTAGCGGCTGCCTCCCACCAGCAGCGCCACGAAGAACCGGTGAAGGCGCTCGGCCAGCGGCTGACGCTCGTCTTGGAGGGCGGCCGCGAAGTCCTCCATGCCGTTGTCGATGGTGAGCTGCATGGCCCCCTCGACGAGCTTCCGCTTGGAGCCGAAGTGGTAGTTCACCGCGGCGACGTTGGCCTCGGCCTCGTGGGCGATGTCGCGGCTGGTGGTGGCCTGCAGCCCCTTGCGCTCGATGCAGGCGATGGTGGCCAAGAGCAGGCGCTGCTTCGTGTCGTCCGCCACGTTCGGCCTCCTGCGTGAAGCACGCGTTTGAATGCCATGTAGCGGAGGCCTGGGGTCCTGGCAACGAGGGCCGGACGGGCCTCAGAAGAGCATCGCGAAGGCCAGGGCCACCGGGCCGAGGAGGGGGCTCAGGGCGCAGGCGGCCAGCACCACGGGCCAGCGGGGACCTTCCAGCACGGTCGCCACGGTGTAGGGCAGCCAGAACAACGCCACCTGGCCCGCCAGGGCGACGGCGCCGAAGCGAGACGCAGCGCCCATCGGGGCGCCCACCGCGCTGGCCGCGAGGGTCGCCATGCCCGTGCCCAGGAAGAACGCGAGCAGCGGCAGCACCACCATCAGGGTGCGGAGGGAGACCCGGCGCCGGAGTTGTTCGAGCAGATCCGGTGCGACGGCGCCCATCAGGACGCCTGCGACGCCGCCGGTGAGGGCACATGCGACCAGGTGGGGATGCAGGGAGGGGCCGTAGAGCACCCACGCCGGACCTGTGTAGCCACTGACGAGCCCCACGATGGTGGCGTCGCGCATCCAGTCTCGTCGTCGGCCGGTGATGCGGGCGAGGGGAGCGGGAGCGGCTGGGGTGAGTTCGGGCATGGGGGACCTCCTGTGGGGGAGGCGATGCACAGGGTGTGCCAGCACGAGGGTGTGGTGGAGGGGTCTTCAGGCGATGGATCCGGGACAAGCTGTCGACCGAGGGTGGGTTCGGGGTGGCTGGAGGCGACAGGCTGTCGTCGGGCCAAGGCGCCTCGGCGGTCGCCGGGGCTGCGGCATGCCTCTGGGGGGAGAGGATGGGGTGCCCCTTTCGCTGGGCGTCCCCGACCCGGATCCCTCTGAGCCGGGGTGGGCCGTCCGCCCAGCCTCCATCCGGCTTCTCCCAAAGGGCATGTCGGAGCCCTTGAACGGGTCGAGGCGCCCTTGGCGCCAGGCCCGGTCCAGGGCTGACATGCCCGGGGGCATTCTCAGGACGGGTCTGGGCTACGAATGAGGCCAGGTCCGCGCCTGCCCGCGGCCCCTCCGACGTCCGCCAGCACGCCGTCCACCGGACGAGTCCCCCAGGTCTGGCTCGACCCACGACCCACGACCCACGACCCACGACCCACGACCCACGACCCACGACCCCACGACCCACGACCCAGATGCGTCCAGCCCAAAGGCATGTCGGAGCCCTTGAACGGGTCGAGGCGCCCTTGGCGCCAGGCCCGGTCCAGGGCTGACATGCCGCCCCCCCAAGGGC
>Ga0316204_10001437_pt1 | contig 64440 bp, 78 predicted proteins | sample 6monrhotite_MG_2_FD_205661 | JGI IMG/M metagenome (GOLD analysis project Ga0316204, IMG submission 205661) | Microbial mat bacterial communities from mineral coupon in-situ incubated in ocean water Damariscotta River, Maine, United States -... | ecosystem: Environmental > Aquatic > Marine >... | reverse complement strand
TTACTTGCTATTCCGCTGTTTTTCAATCTGCCCACGTCCGGTTAGAGCATCTACCAAGCGCGCGCAGATTGGTGTGCCGCTGCCTGGAATCGTGTGTGTAGATGTTGGGCGAATGAGCCTGTGGTTGGGTGATCGGGTAAATTCAGGGGCAAACTACTATAAGTCGCCATAACATATTGAAATTCATTGAAAATGTTGTAGTTTTTCGATCAAAAATGCCATAGACGATCTCGGTGGTCATTCACCAGATACCAGGAAATTTTTAATCTTTATACGTTGACGCTTAGTTGACTCCGCAAATAGTAAAATAATCTCAGCCAGCTCATCATCATCTGCGTACAAGTAGGTCACCGGGACATTGAGCGAATCCGCCAGTCGTTTTGCTGTCGAATAATCAGGCACATGTTTGCCTTTTTCATACTGATTGATTCGTGCACTGGCAGAAAACTCATCGATTCCTGCAAGAATCCCTAAGCTTTTTTGTGAAATACCCTGTTGAGACCTCACATATCTTAGTCTCTTTGCTATTGGTGCCTTGTTTAGACCCACTTTGCTCACAACAACTCCTAATATCGCGCGAGCTAAGAGAATCTTAGTATTTTGATTGCTTGAATACTAAGGATTCCTTAGTATTTGCGGTTCAGAAACAGACTTAGGTCACAAAGGACTTTGATAGGAGATTTACTTCATGTTTGAAACGCATATTTCTGCTGAAGAATATATACCCAGCGAGTTAACGATTGATGGTTTAAGGGCATGGAACAGTGTGCATACCCGGTTACATGTACCGTGGTTGCATGTTGTGTACGCAAGTAAAAGCGCTGAAGGATATGTGCTGAGCCAAATCGCATTCCTCACCTATGTTGACCAACTCCTCCAGCTAGATCATCAAAGTAAGATGAAAATCATAGAAGTTAATCTTGTGAGTCCTGAGCACCTTAACAACAAGGGAGGTTGGGAAATGGAGTCCCTTCAGGAAATCTGGATTGGGTTTGAGCCTGTTACAGAACACAAACAAGAATCTGAGATATTCGTACTTAAAAATGGTAACCGTTATTGCTATTCACCATTATCGACCACTGAAGAAGATCTACTCGATAAAAAACTAATCTTTAAAATCTAGAGAAGAGATCATCTCGCTAGTTAACACGCAATAAAGAATGGGCTTACTACGAAAATGACGACATCAAATATAAATTGGAATATTCAGCATACCAGCTACAACTGGGCATCTGAAGAGGAACTCCTTGTCCGAGATGAAATGATCCCTGCAGGGGCAAGGATTGAGATTCATGATGGAAAGCTATTATTCAATGATGAAGATCGACTAACTCTGTTAGCAATGCTTCTTGAAAATCTAGGACTCGACACTGCTATCGCCGGTATAGAAGCACTTAGAGAAGCAATAAGACAAGAAAGCATCAGTGAAGATGACGAATCACGTGATTCGTTTGTTGATGATGCTAATCATTATGATAAAGAACCGGCAATCACCACACTGCCAAAATCTCCTCACACAAACACAAAATCAAAAACAGATACCACAAATAGCGATAGACTAATGTCTCCCGGTCAGATATTTAAAAAATTCATGGATGATTTTTCCAATAATCCAATACGGTATGTTATTCATTATCCTCCTCTGGAAAACATCAGGTTCTATCTTAATATTGAGAGTGACATGTGCTCTATTGATTTAAATAGTGCAACAGCTTTTAGAGATTTATCAGCTGCCAGGGCAGTGGCTGATGTATACGATGATTCATCACTTCATATTGCACAGATATCCATTAACGGAGATGAAAGGACTATGCTTTCTGATAATTTTTGACGCAGTAAAATTTAGAGCTTCATGCTCCAATTGATGATGTTCATTTGGTTAAGTGGTTGGCAAAACAATATGGCCGGTAAGTGGCCAGATAAAATGATGATTGGCCAGAAGATATGAGGCTATTGAAATAACTGTCCTTCCAGGAATTCGCGCACAGACCCTGTGCCATTACTTACCATATGGCTGACAGCAGTTTGATTGTTAAAATATTTATTGGGTGATTTTGCCCATTCCAATCTAAAGTCACTATTGGCCGGAAATAGTATTAATAGTGCTCTGTGTATTAACAGGATATCTCTTATCCGGTTACGTTGGACGATACGTTTCGGCACCACTCCTTTTATATACCTATGTACTGTACTGGTAGATACATTGAGTATGTCAGCTTTTTCCTGAGTGGAAAGATGCCAATCATCCATTATGCGTAAAGCGAGAACCGTTGCCGGTTTACACTTGATTAGAATCCTTTCCTCTTCTTCCATTGACGTCACGTCTAGCCCAGGTAGTGTAATACCAAGCATCAAATACTCACCTGCTGAGCCTAAGTCGAGCTGACACTCCGCCTTCATTTTTATTGAGTGAGTCATTTTTTACACAGCCAAGTCATTATTATTGATTAGGACGTTCATGCGAAGATGTGCTTGTATTATTTATTTCTTCATCCACAGTATCTTACGAGTCTAACAGAGACTATTTAGATTTTCGAAAACAGTTTATTGTATTATTCATAGCTTACGCCAGAGTGAAAGCTCTGATAGCAATTTGGTTAAATTTTTCTAGGCGCAGTTATTGGGAGGCTATTTTAATAAATGAAGTTGTTCAAAATCAGTTGCTCCGTGCAAGCTTACCCAAAGTCCATCTGGCAGGTTGTCCTGCCCGACAATCATTAATATAAATGAATCAAGTTCGTGTGTTGAGTGACTGACACATTCAGACATGCTGGTTATATCTTTGCGGGACGGGGTCGGCACTCTTTCAGGGTGAGTGTGCCAATCACCAACATAATGAATTCCTTTTAAGAACATTCTATTGATTTCACGTTGTTCAATATTTCTGTCTGGATTAAAGAAAAATCTACCTCTTTTATCACTTTTCCGTGGGCCAGTAACTTTTGAAACAATAATCATGTTTCCATCGAATTGTGCAAATAACTGTCCACCTGCTTCTTTGCTTTTGACTCCGCGTTGATGTTGAAGGTTTAGATGCGACATGACATCGTTTGTCACAGCTACCACCTTATTTGTTGAAGGTGTTATGTAGTAGATCATGTAGAATTAGGCCGGCACAAACCGCAACTAGGATTTATAGCCCAAGGACTATGTTGTTCTCGTAGTCCATGTTCTATTGCTAATCCTGGATCACTCCATTTGGGTGACAAAGAACCTCCTAATGTTTTAATGCGGACAGTATCTCCAATCCATGCTCTATGTTCAGATGTTTTTATACGACCTTCGGCAAGATCCATAACGGCATGTGCCACCATGCTTTGAATCTGAGACAGGTCAATGGCCCCATACGGCTGATAAAACCCTCCACAGGCAGGAATGGGAACCATTTGTTCCTTTTCCCAGGTGGTGATTTCATGACTGAAAATCCCTAGCCCTGACATGCCACAGCAGAGACAACCACCGACATCGCGAACAATGAGTGCATGTCCGGCCAGGGCATGGGCCTCTGTCCAACCGATTACTAAATCAGGAAATTCTGGAACGGTTCTATTTAATTTATTTAGTGTATATTCGGATGGCCAATCACCTGTTGTTGTCACAACAATGTCACAGTCCATAATTATCTCAGGAGTGTTTTTCCATACTGACTCCCATTTTGTCGAACAAAATGTAATATTTCTATGAGGTAACTGTTGTATTAATTGTTCGGACAGTGCTTTTGCCTTATTTTTACGAATCGATCTAGGGCTTCCTAGGATATGCCTGCCTACATTTTCCCAATCAAAGTCATCCGGGTCTATTAATACCAAGTCATAACCAGCTTGGGCTAAAAGATGAGATACATATGCGCCAAGTGAGCCACACCCGACCATGCAAATACTTCTATTTTTCGTAGGCTTTCCATTTCCTCCGCGGCTATGTATCCAGGATTCGTCCGCCCTTACTGTCACTAATTTATGAGCTTTAGTTCCAGTTGAAAGTGTGCGAGCTGTTAGAATGTGTTGTGGAACATGCCCAGGTCGAAATCCCTTATTAATAGGATTAGCGCCTCGTCCATTTGGGATGGTTTGTTTTCCTGGGCGCTGCACTCGAATGGCAGCAAACGTAGGGCCTGTTTTAGTTAAGAAGCCAACTACAATGTAAAACGCACTCAACTCTTCGTTTATGAGCGCTTGAAGCAATTCTTCGGCTCCGCAGCTTTGGGCTAGTTTCAATATGTCTGAGTTGGAGTGGGGGTATTGCGCAGGCATTAAAGGTACATCTGACCAGAGAAACAGTGCTGGCTGAAACTCGTCATCAGCGTGTATATCTTGATGGTAGTTGCTTAGCCATTGGGCCCCTGTGTGTGCATTTTCTGAAAGTAATGTGAAAGCTTTACCGGACCAACTGGCAATGTGCCTCGATGGGGGAGATGGTTCGTGGGTCAATACTGCTCTTGGTAGTTTCGCGTCCACTGTTTGAATCCAATAACTTTGAAATTCATCAGCGAAATCCTCATCGCGAGTACCGTTGCTGAGCTCTGCGAGTAACGCTTTGCACTCTTTAAGCAAAGCGTTAGCGACTCCGACAGGATCTGCTGGATTGAAAGCAATGTTACTAGGATAAACACATAATTTGTTATCACCTTCAACATGAGGCCATGTTAAAGCTTTATTTTCGCCAACCAGGAAAATATCTGGCAATGCGTATGGATAGTTAGTGCCTACGATTAAATGTATTGGTACGGAGTAGCTTTGTATTACAAGGGTGACCCGCCATCCTGCAACAGAGTCGCATTGGCTATACTGCTTCAGCTCTCGCTGGCTTAGCCTGGTTGCGCCAACCCAATCTCTAAGCAGGCAATCATCTAAAGCATTTATCGCGGAGGACTGGTCATGGATTAACGGACTATCAACCAAAGCGTCCGCCACCTTGCTTTTGCACTGGTGCGGTAGGAACTGAAGATGCTACCGCAAAGCCAGCTGCTGCACGATGCTCTGATTCTGTTTGTTCATCAAAAAATGTGTCATTGAATACCTTTTTCCATGCAGCCATAGCCGCTTTGTGAGTACAATCGTCAAAAAGAACCTGCAAGTCGTCTAATGCCTTTTCTAAGTGGCCTCTGACGCCCACCATGCAAGCATCTTCGTCACTCTTCGTAAGATACTCATTGAGTACTGGGTGCCTTACGGATAAATCACTGCGTAGTCGGTTATAGACACACCTCATGGTTTCATACAGCGCTTCATCATCGCGATCTAATTTGCTGCTATAACATTCATCTACTAGTACCGAAATAATAAAGCCAGATGGCGAGTTCCATGAATCCCGGCTAGTAGCAAATCGCTTCATTAGACGTGTTATACGACGCATCTGCTGACCATTGTTACTATCCGGGCTTTTGTCAGTAACAGCATTGTTAAACCACGTGGTTACACCTTGAGGGTCTGACTTCCTCCATGAACTGCTTGCAAGTTCCAGGTATTCGTCATCAAAAATATCGGTACATTTTCGATACACAGGAATATCCACATGATGTCCTTCCTTATAATGTACGCGAACACAATTGGCTCTGACTTCGGGTGGTTTTTTGAAACTGTTGTCATCAACTGCATCTCGCACCATTTGTCGAGCTTGTAGTCCTGTCATTTCAGCACCACGATCACCAACTAGAGCATCTTTTTCGAACGCTGCTCCATCATCGATATCGTAATCATTTTTAGGGTGTTGATTGATGGTATACATCGCATGTGAGCCTTGCGGGACAAATTCGTTGGGCAATGGATTCTCGGCCTTAAGCAATCCCTTTGTAAGGCGGCTTCGGTTTGCATCGCGATGTCCCCGTAATGTGTCTTGAGTCGATTGCGGTAGCCGAACCTTGTCATTGTGATATTTCGTTATTTCTTTGTGTGTTTTGTACATCGAAGGAACTCCTTTTTTGTGTCGGGGGAATAAGGCGCATGCTACACCGTAAGCAGTTAGACCGATTGCGGCTATGGCAAGTAAGGGATTCATGATGCGTCCTTTGCTAGGGGAGGCATTGAGCTGAATATGTTGGCAAGACACTCCATGTCCTGGTTTTCTTTTCTCGATATCCTTCCGTAAACGTTTGCGGCATCGTGTTGGCCAAGATCTATGAGGACACGTGCTGCTTTAGCGCCTGCTTTATCCAAACCAATATGAACCGAGTTTTCTGGAGAAGGGGGTGATGGTGGTAACCGAATAACGCGGCAATCTCTGTTCAAATGTTGCGCAAGCTTGGTGGCCATGAAGTTATAGCCCGATGACTGGGCATCGAGCGCTGTCTCTAGTGCTCCTAGTCCAACGCTCCAGTTTTGCAGTCCCCAGTTTGCCTCATCTTTACCGATGTCGTTGCCGCTTGGTGGGGCGCAGGTACTAAGTGAAAAAATTTCGATAGCTTGCTCAGAAGCAGCCAATTCTAAGGCTTCTATCATTCCAATCAGCACAGGGTTATTTGCCCACAGTCCACCATCCGCAAATACTTTGTGGTGACCTGGGGTATCGGGATCGTCGACAACAGCGAGTGGTAGAACCAATGGTGCTGCACTGGTTGCCAGGCAAGCATCTGCTACGCGCAGATTGTTATCCATTTGGTAGTGCGGTAAATGGGGTGTTTTGAAAACTCTGCTCTGATGAGTGGACATTGTCACAGAAGGAATACAGAGTGCTATTCCGCGGTCTTGATAAAGCTCCGCCAGGGTTTGATCACCAAAAATTCGTGAAAGCGCCTCTTTGAGAGGCTGATTATCATTGCCTGCGCTGCCTCTATGTTTATATCCCCAGGCCAGTTTTTTGTATGACCCCATCGGCACAGGGTCTCTAAAAATTTTAGGACCATCTTCCTTATACAGGTCAATAATGGTTTGGGTGGGAACACCGGCTGCCAGTGCACAAGCAATGATCCCTCCCGTACTAGTGCCTGTGATCAAGTCAAAACCAGCGCCAATATCCAGTGCTGTTCCATCACCTTTACGCGTAAAGAGAAGTGCCAACTTATCCAGAAGAGCTACGGTATAAAGCCCGCGCATACCTCCGCCATCTAGGCTTAAAACTCGGAAGGGAGGTCGATTCGAATTATCCATACTTTATATCCGCTTATTATTCCATTAAATCAATATATTGGCATATATTGAGCACACAACCACAACATATAGTGTATTTGAGGTTATTCCAAGGCCCATTTTTCGCAAAAGGCCTGAATTAGTAGAATATTTTTCCATTTTGATTACCGGAAACGTTAGTATTACTCCTATTAATGGCATGGTTATTGGTGTATTTGTTTCCCATATCCATATAAGGCTGGTCTTTTTAAAAAAGTGGAGAAACTTTCTCCCTTTTTATTTGAGAGTCAGCCTTAACTAAATATGAGTAAGCGACGGAATGGGCCATATGACAGGAGAAAGTCACTATTCAATAGTGGAAATCGAGGAACAGGTTGCGGGCCTTAGTGATGCCGATATCGCCCGGTTTATCCAATATTTTGAGTTGCGAGGCTGTATCCGCAGGCTCGGCTGGAGCGGGTTGGAGCATTTCCATCACACAATTGCTGATGTCTTGGAGGGTAGGAGGGCGTGGCCAAGAGATGTGCCTCGAAGCGCATTTTTGTGGAACGCGGGTAGAAGCATTTTAAGCAATGAGGCTAAGAAAAAAGAGCGCGAAGTGGAGGCCCAACATGTGGATGTGGATGAGTGCCATGAAAAAGAAGCGTTGCAGAATGATCATGTAGGTTCCCTTGATGAATCAAGCTATATCGCAAATTCTCTGGAGACTCAGCAGGGTCAAGAATTAGTAAAACAGTGGTATTCCCAAATTACAGATTTGTTCGATGATGATCATGTGGTCATGTGCATCATTCAGCAAAAATATAATGAGTTAAAAAAAAGTGTGATATTGAAGGTATGCAACATTAATGAAATGGCTTACCAAGCAGCTATGAAAAAAATGAAATATCATCTAAAAAAAGCATTCCCAGGTGGATTGCCTTGGTGGGAGGTTGAACCATGAAGGTAACTTTCGTAAAAGAAATAAACGATATGATTGCAGACACTATCATGGAAGATTCGGATGATGAAATTCTTGCATGCATTGGTGAAGTTGGGTATCCGCCATGGAAAATCGTTAATGAGGCAAGAAGCATGATGCTTGGGCTAATAACTGAAAACAGGGTATCCCGATTAAAAAACATCAAAGCGTCTTATAGGTTAGATAAAGAAAATAGGAGCATACTTAAAGCAGCGAAACTCGCGGCAAAAGGCCTTGATGAAATGATTGCAGACATTGCTAAGGCGATGCAGTTGAAGAGTGACGAGATACCCAATGGGTTAATAGTGGCCTTTAGAGAGCAAAGCAAGCAAGGTAATGAAGAGGACGTGAGAGATATTTGGGAGAACCTGGTGAGTTTAGGCCTTATCGATATTCAAAGTGATTAATAATCCGAAATGAGGTTTAAACAACAACCGGAAGATATCCTTAAATGCATTGGCATATACCACCCAGATGATATTGATCTAGAGTTGGTGGCTTTCTCTTTGGGGGCAAAAGTCAAAAGAGCTTCTTTAACGGGGTGTGAAGGGAACATTATAGGGACAAATGAAAGAGCAATTATCACTATCAATAGTAATGCAGATTCAAAGAAACAGAGATTTTCTCTTGGGCATGAAATTGGTCATTGGGTCAATGATAAAGGAAAAAACCTAACCTATCGTTGTACTTCTGAGGATATGAGGCAATATCAGATTCGCCGAAATGATTTCCGACAACAAAAAGAGGTTAGAGCTAATAAATTTTCTGCTGAACTGGTGATGCCACGTTTTATGTTTGGCCCACATATGTCCGAATACCCAATATCCTTCAACTCAGTGAAGGCATTAGCGAATGATTTTCGGGTTTCCATTGTAAGTGCAGCGATTAGAATGGTAGAAATTACGGAGTATCCTTCGATATTGGTGTGTTGGAATAAATCAGGAGTCCGACAATGGTTTGTCCGAAGCGAGAGCGTTCCTGAAGCTGTATGGCCTCTTCAGCGACTATTGAAACCTAAAGAAGTATTAGTTCAAGTTAATGTGCAGGAAGTTGATTCGGATAAATGGATAGATCTGGATAATGCGAACGATTACTGTTTGAATGAAAGCATTTTCTTTAATGGTTATAGTTTTCTATCTTTGCTTTGGTGGGAAGACGAGAAGCAATTGCATAAAATGATTGATATTTAATAACAAATGAAAAGTATGAGCAAAACCACAACAAAATTTGTTGCGAATACCCAAGTAAGAAAATAGCAGTAGCAGTCTAACTTACGAAGAATAGTTTATTGTGATAATAGTACTTAGGGAAAGTAAAACATTATTGTAAACAATGTCATATGAGTTTTCAGATATGTCAATGAGAGAATATCGAGAGAAATTGACGATAGAGGCTAGGCGTGTCCGTGCTTTTCTTGAATCAAGAAATTCAATGACAGACAATTTGTTTAGTCGCTTCCCATGTGGGGCCTGTGGTAATTCAACTGACTTGCTTGGTAAGTGGTTGTGCGAACTAGGAATGAATGATGTTGAATATGTATCCGGATTTCGCAAGAAAAGCTCGCACGCTTGGATAGAATGTAATAGTTTTTTAATTGATATCACATCAGATCAGTTCCAAGATGGCCTTGGAGATGTTTACGTGGGGCCAACAAATGATTTTCATCGTTCTTTCTCCAACCAAAGAAGAAGTGTGCCGGAGCTGTCACGTATGCTGCTTGAAATTTATAGCGAGATGAGAGAGACCTTAACCAGTCAAGGGCGATGAAACAGACATCACTCACGTAAATATCGCTAAAATTTTAAGAAAATTGGAATAAATGCCAGGTTTCGGGGTAAAGAGTGATTGCCGAAGTTATGATCAATTGAACTCGCCACGATTGTAGTCATCCGCTCATTAAAAAAATTTGTTTTCTGAAATGAGAAAACGCAGATCACAAAATGGATTATAAACGCATCTATAAAGATTTTGTTCTCTCAAGAAGAAATCTTGAGAAAGAATTGGTCTTGTCAGGTAAATATTATGAATCCCACCATATATTGCCCAGATCAATGGGCGGTTCAGATGACCCAGAAAACGTAATAAAATTATTAGCCGAGGATCATTTATTTTGCCATCTACTACTTACGAAGATATATGGCGGTAAAATGTGGCTTGCGGTGAAATCCATGCTGGATTTTGAGCCAAATATAAAAAAACCGAGGAGAATAACTAGTAAAAGATTGCGGAAGGAATTTTCCTTTGTAAGAAAACAAGCCGCAAAATATTTTAGTGATAACTTTTCCGGTCAGGATTCTCCATCAGCTGACCAAGAAGAATACACCATAGTGCATCTTGACGGCCAAAGCATAACAGGGCATCGAACCCATATAATTGAAAACACCAATCTAGGACGAGAAAAATTAAGCGCAATTCTTGTAGGCACGCGGCCAACAGCAAACGGATGGTACTTTCCAAAATATAACCCAACAGGACGGCATGGAACTTTATCTGGGAATGACTCACCTTCGGCAGATAAAAATATATATAACTTTTACCATATCTCTGGTGAAAAATTTACCGGTACGCAAACTGATTTTAAGAAATACGCCGGGAGATCGGGTAATGAATTGGTGAGAGGGTATAACAAATGTACACAAGACGGTTGGGCGTTAAATCCAGATGACTGTGCATTATGGACTGAAGGTGCTCAAGATAGGGCTCAGAACGCAGCAGATGCACGTGGTGATATAAGTGGGATTGCTAATCCTCGTGCGGATCATACGATCTACACTTTTGTAAATACGGAAAGTGGTGATATAAAGAAATGTACGCGAGTAGAAATGAGAGATTTTATTGATGTTACATCAGCCAGAATACAAGGTGTGTTAGATGGTAGTTATAAATCAAATAATTGGACTCTAGAGCAATATATTAGTAAACAGAAAACGAGTACTTGGGCTAATAGAGGGAAGAATATAACTATCAAAAAGGGCGGTGAGACGTTCACAGGCACTCGTAAGGAATGCGCTAATTATATTGGGGTATCGCAGTCAACAGCTTGCGCATTTGCAGCTGGTAGATACAAAACATGCAAAGGGTGGGTGTTGTTAGAGAAGTAATTTGGACTTTATACATCAGTGTCTGCTATCGCACTGCGAAGTTGTCGTTAAGCATGGTAAGTGAGAAGGTATGTAATCAGTTAGGCGGGTCGAACGGCTCCAGGTGCTGAAAGCAGTTAAATTGGCATAGCAGAAGATCATTGGAATAAAATGAACTGCGGGTTTTCTTACTCAGGAGAAAATTATGGAAACAACAAATCAAGATCAACCTATGAATGTAGCCCCACGTTCTAATGCTCGCATAGACAATGAAATCCATGCGACTCCTTCCATGTTACGCATTGATCACACAATCCGCGATCCCGAACTGATCCATGAAATACTATCCTATCCAGAAGGTAGAATACGAACAGATTTTATCGATACATGTTTGCGTATAGGGGCATTGGCACTTAAACAAGCAGAGGGCCAGATGGATGCTCAAGTAGTACGTAAAGAGGGCGAGCAGTTAATGGATGGTATGCAGAGAGCATTGAACCTTCATCGTGATAGTGTTGTTGAGCAGATTGGTGGATCACTGAAGGCGTACTTCGATCCGGAGTCTGGTCGCCTAGAGGAACGCTTGACTCGTTTGCTTAAACACGATGGTGAACTAGAGCAGTTATTGCGAAAACAAATTGGCGCTGATGATAGCGAAATAGCTAAAACCTTGGCAGCCCATGTGGGAGAATCAAGCCCAGTTCTAAAACTGCTTGATCCAAAATCTTCTATCGGCGTAATCCAATCAATGACCCAGGTACTAGACAAGGCACTGGCTGCCGATAGTGACCGTATTATCGGTGAGTTCTCTTTAGACAAAACAGGTAGTGCGTTAAACCGTTTTCTTAAGGCTGTCAGCGATAAACAGGGGGAAATGACGGGTAATCTACAGGATTCCATTAAAGTGATGGTTGATGAATTTTCATTGGATAAGGAGGACTCCGCTTTATCACGTTTAATGAAACAAGTAGATACTGCGCAAAAGCAAATATCAGCAGAATTCACTCTTGATTCGGAAACTTCAGCGTTGGCGCGCATGCGAAAAGAGTTGCTGGGACTGTTGGCCAAAAGCAACGAGGATAGTCAGAAGATGTTACTTGATATCCATGGTCTAGTGGAAAGTCTACATGTTAGGAAAGAAGAATCGGCACGCAGCACCACACATGGCGATCACTTCGAGACTGGTTTGTTTAAGTTGATTGATAAACTATCCCGTGATGCTGGTGACATCGTCACGTCTACCGGCAATACCACTGGAACAATACGTAACTGTAAGAAAGGTGATGTCGTAGTACAAATAGGCAAAGAACACGTTGCGGCGGATAGCAATATAGTAATAGAGGCAAAGGATGATGTGTCTTACACAGTACAAAGTGCATTACAAGAAATTGACGAAGCACGGAAAAATCGTGACGCCGAGATTGGTATATTTGTATTCTCAAAAAATACAGCGCCTGATGGGCTTGTAACATTCCGAAGATATGGTAAAGATATTTTGACTGTTTGGGATTTAGATGACCCAGATTCAGATATCTTCATAGAAGTTACCCTATCACTTGCGAAAGGTCTTTGCTTGCAGATGGAAGGTAAGGATTCACGTTCGCAGGCAGATCTTGAGATGATGAATAGATCAATCCGCGATATTGAAAAACAGTCTAGTTATTTCGATGAAATAATAATCTCTTCAGAAACAATCAAGAAAAGTGGCGACAAAATTATTAATCGTGTTGTTTTGATGCGAGATAAGATTCTGAAACAGGTCAACATGCTAGATAACATTCAGGAAGACCTCAAACATTTAGAGTAATGCATTGGAATAAATCAACATATATATTATTGGGGAGTTGATGCTATATGACTTGGATATCTGATTTTGAGACTTTAATACAAACCGGTGTTAGAAAAATAAGATTTACTTACGGTGATGGAACTTCACGAGATATACAGTTCGAAGATGATGTGCTAGGTGACTGGATGAGGATACAAGGTAAAGATATGGACTCAGGTGAAAGTATTAATCCTACTCAAGGGGTTACTACGGTGGTCGGCGTTGATAAAATATAGCCGTCACACTATTAAATCGTTAGCTTTTAGAGGCGGTTACGGGCCTCAATGAACGCCAATATGGAACCTAAGAAAATCTATCTCGAAAATCGCCTTACTGAGGATAATATAGGTAAAGTCAAAAGCTACTTTGATGAATTGAATTCGCCCTACAATAAAATAGAACTTATATTACGAAACAATGAGGGTGGAAATATCGTCCCTGTGATCGAGTTGATTAACGAGATCAGGTATTCCGACATACACGTGTACATAAATGCTCAAGGGTACATAATGAGTGCGGCTGCTGTATTGTATTTCTATCTTATGCTCCATGAGGACGAGGAAGAGTTTGCCAATGTCACGGTGTGCCAACCGCTGTCCGAATTGTTGGTTGTTATGCATAGGCCTAGGAAAGAAGAGCAAGATTATGTTCAGTTTGCTGAACCTGCTTCTGAAAGCATTAAGCCTGGGACTATGCCAAGTAGTTTAAGCGAAAAAACAAGGTTTGTTGATGACCTCTTTGAAAATGTAATGGATCTTCTGGGGCATCTTAAAAATCCTTTACCCCCAGCTGATAGCGTTCTATCTGAAATGACTCATGTAAGCGAACATATACGCAAAATATACTATGCAAATGGTGATTTCTTATTCAAATATATGTGAGAATAATTAACGCTAGCCTACAGGCCACGCCAAAACCGCACGTGGTTTAGGCGACGTGAGGCTGTCAGTTATGCAGTAAGGAAATAGTATGGAACCGTGTCCAATTTGTAATCAGAAAATCGAATGGTTCTCTCTAGGGGGGCGAGATTCTAATGGAGTTAGATGTCCTCAGTGTGGATACTATGAAATTACAAGATCAGCTTTAGTTAACCTAAGACATACAGATTTATCCGATAGACAACGAGCTAATATCTCAGGTTGGTTAAGTGAAAATGAAGGGTTTGAAATAAATACTCATAACCTAGATCAGTTCTTGGTTAAATTGAGTTCACCTTCATTTATTGAAAAGGCGGATAACCTCCTATTTTATATTGCGCGAAAATCAGATTGCGCGGGAGTTTCTATACTTTATGATCCGTCATTTATAAGTCACTCATACTGCGCGAATGAGTTTGAATTGGAAGCAATCATTGATTATCTCCTTGAAACAAAAAGAGTTCACGTTGAGGGTGAACGGAGTATTTTTGAAAAAGAATTTAAATTGGCCCCCATCGGATGGATACGGCTAGATGAGCTATCGAATAATAGCAATATAAGTTCTCAGGGGTTTGTTGCGATGTGGTTCGATGACCCCATAAAACCCTTGTATGATGAAATAATAGCACCCGCAATAGCTGATGCGGGATATAAGCCGCATCGGGTGGACCTTAGAGAGCACAATGAAAAAATAGATGACGAGATTATTTCTCAAATAAGAAAAAGTAAGTTTGTTGTAGCTGACTTCACAGGGCATCGAGGCGGAGTGTATTTTGAGGCAGGATTTGCTAAAGGCTTAGGACTAGAAGTGTTCTGGTTATGTCGGGAAGATGACCTTGAAAACCTTCATTTCGACATACGTCAGTATAATTGTATTGTTTGGTCAGATGCTAACAAGGCGGAGTTAAGAAAACGGTTGTCTACTAGAATTGAAAGTGTACTTGGGGCTGGGCCAAGTTCAGCAACATAAAATGTATAAAAAGCATTTAACTCGGACAAACCACCGCGGTGTGTTTTTTATACTAAATTGGGCTAGCAGAAAATAATGACCCCTTCAGGTGGATGCAGTCAAATAGCACGGTAGTAGATCATTGGAATAAACGCATATTGTGTGGCGGGATAGGGCTTGTTTATAAAATTCGGCGTATTTTGCGAAAATTTCGCTGAACAGTGATTGGGTAATTTCTTCCATTAGCAGACCGTCTCACAGGCCACGGTAACACAAGACCTTCATGGCTGATGGTATACAATTAACCTGTAAGTACATTTATTACTTAGGGAGAGAAAATGACTATCGCTTTTGGCCCTGTCCCTTCAAGGCGCCTTGGGCGCAGCTTGGGCATTAATAATATTCCTCCGAAATCTTGTTCCTATTCTTGCCTGTACTGCCAGGTTGGGGCCACTCACGGGCAACTGATTGAGCCGCGGGAGTTCTATGCTCCGGAAGATATTTATCAGGAGGTCAGTGAACAACTACGAAAGGCGCACAGCTCAGATGAGCCTATCGATTACCTGACCTTCGTTCCCGATGGTGAACCGACTTTAGACATCAATCTAGGCAAGGCAATCGATTTATTGCGGCCGTTGAATATTCCGATTGCCGTTATTTCTAATGCTTCCCTGCTATGGCATAAAGATGTCCGCGCAGCGATTGGTAAGGCTGATTGGGTCTCGGTGAAAGTCGATAGTGTCATTGAGGGGATCTGGAAACAAATCAACCGCCCACATGAAGCGCTGCGTCTAGAAGACATCTTGAATGGCATTCGTCAGTTCGCCAGTGAATTTAAAGGCAAGTTGGTAGCGGAGACGATGTTGCTCCAAGGTATCAACGACCATCAAGATAGCGTGACCAGCGTCGCTGAATTTCTACATGAGCTCGGTATAGCCAAGAGTTATCTTTCTATCCCAACGCGGCCCACGGCCGAGACCGGCATACGTGCGCCGGATGAAATTGCGGTGAACCACGCATATCAAGTCCTGGCCAGCAGTCTGCCCCATGTTGAATATCTTATCGGTTACGAGGGGGATGCCTTTGCTTTTACCGGTGATGTGCAACACGATCTACTCAGTATCACCGCGGTGCATCCCATGCGCGAATCCGCGATAAGAGACCTGCTGGAGCGTGCAAAAGTAGACTGGTCCCTGGTTGAGAAAATGGTTGCAGAGGGTAAGCTCAAGGAAGTGGATTATCTCGGCAAGCGCTACTTTGTGAGGTGTTTTACAGCACCGTCAGATGAATAACAAATCCAAGGAATAAACATGCAAGCGGAGAATCCTCTACGGGATAGTTTCAAGAAAACCGTGCGTACATTCATTAATGTGCTGCCCATTATTGTCGGCATGATATTAATGACCAGTCTGGTGGTGACAGCATTCCCGGAACAGATATCCACCGGCCTGTTTGGAAACGGGGACATCCTCGATACCTTACTTGGGGCTTCCATTGGTAGCATTGCCGCCGGCCACCCGCTGGCGAGTTATTTGCTCAGCGGGGAATTGTTGGGAAGCGGGGTTGGCTTGATTGCTGTGACCGCCTTAGTGGTCACCTGGGTGACAGTTGGAATAATACAGTTTCCAGCAGAGGCGATGATGCTTGGGACGCGCTTTGCCATGGTCCGCAATATCACCAGTTTTGTTGCTGCCATTGCCATCGCATTTTTGACGGTTTACACCCTACGATATTTTGGGTTGACCTGAATGCCTGACAAACAAGAAAAAAAAGGTCGTGGAGGCTGGTTATTTCTCGCACTGGTACTGCTTGCTTATGCGATCCTAGGCCTGGTTAATCCAGAGGCGACATCACGGTCCCTGACCTTTTTCACTCATGTGATGGCTCAGGTATTACCGGTACTAGGCTTGGTCTTTTTTCTGCTCTTTGTTGCCAACCTTGTTCTTAAGCCTAAATGGATCAAGCGTTATCTGGGCAAGGGGAGCGGCATCAAGGGCTGGATTGCTGCAGTGCTCGGCGGCATTCTTTCTGTCGGCTCTATCTATGCCTGGTACACCATGTTGAGTGAACTACAGCAGAAGGGAATGAGAAATGCACTCATCGCCGTTTTTCTCTACAGCCGTGCGGTTAAGTTACCTTTGCTGCCACTCATGATCCATTACTTTGGCATGGCCTATACTTTGATATTGTGCCTCTACCTGATCGCTTTCTCCGTTATTAGTGGCATAGTGGTTGAAAAACTGTCACTGCAGAGAAGTGAATAAAAGGGAATCAATCTTAACGTGTTGTTGACTTTGATAATTGTGTTCAGTGTTTTGGGAAGTGTGGGCGCAATTGCCGGCGCTGCATTACTGCTTTTTTTTCAAGAAGGCACAAGAAAAACCTTATTGCCTTGCCTGCTCAGTTACGCCATCGGGACCCTGCTTGGGGCGGCTTTTCTTGGGATGATTCCCCACGCTTTGCAACAAGCTACACCGATAGCAATATCCGGAACAGTGCTTGTCGGTATTGTTCTATTTTTTGTGCTTGAGAAGATAGTCATCTGGCGTCACTGCCATGATACGGAATGTGAGGTTCACAGTTCGGCTGGGCCGTTAATCCTGATTGGCGATGCCTTCCACAATTTTGTCGATGGCTTTGTAATTGCAGCGGCCTTCCTCACTTCTGTGCCATTAGGGGTAGCCGCCTCATTGGCCGTGATTGCCCACGAAATTCCGCAAGAAGTTGGTGATTTTGCCATCCTGCTCGAAAATGGTTATTCAAAAACACGGGCCTTAATCCTTAACTCGCTGTCATCACTGACCACCCTGCCTGGTGCGGTAATCGCATATTTTTACCTCGGGGCAACACGGGAGGCCGTGCCATTCATCCTGGCGCTTTCAGCGGCCAGTTTTATCTATATCGCTGTTGCCGATCTAGTGCCGAGCCTTCATCGCCAGGCTGGCTTAAAGGCTGCCTTAATGCAGTTTGTCTTGATATTAGCAGGCATTGGAACCATCGCTATTTTCCAACTCGTACACTAAAACTAAGGAAGGAGAAGATAATGAAGATTGCTATTGCAGCAACATCAGCAGAGGAAAATGCACAAGTGGCTCGTGGCGCACGGGCTCCGTATTATTTTTTGATCGATACAGAGAGCGGTTTGTCAGAGGCTTTAGCCAACCCTGCTTCACAGTCCGAAAGAGGCGCCGGTCCACAGGCCGCAGCATATCTGATTAGCAGAGGTGTAGACACGGTGGTGGCAGGAGACTTCGGTCCCAAATTCCGTATCGAACTCGAAAGCGGCGATATCGCTTGTGTAGAAAAAACTGGCACCGTATCGGAGATTGTCACTGAGCTGAGCAACTAAGTTTAAAAGTTTTTAAAAAGCCCTTCGGTTTTAAACAAATCGTTAGGAGTCATTATCTCGTGTGCATATTTTTTTATTCATGCGCAATTGGCTTATCAGTAAATAGGTAGTCTTTGAGTTCCTTCGAAAACGTTGAGTCCTTTCTTTTGATCCACTCTAGAATCATTGACGCATGTTCTTTTTCTTCATCACGATTGTGTGCCAATATGGCCTTTAGTTCTTTATCCTTGCAGACATCAACTCGTTGGTTGTACCAATCGACTGCCTCCAGCTCTTCCTTCAGAGATTCAATGGCTCGATGCATGTCACTGACTTCATCGGAAAGATCACTACTTGATTCTTGATAAGGCATTTATTTTCTCCCCATATTTTTTACTGACTTTTAACAGCTCACGTCAGAATATTAGATGAACCGGAAAAATTATTGTTCCTAACTAAAAAAAGTAACGTGCCCGAAATTCGATGCGGCTGTCACTTTGCTTTTCACCGAATTCGGTAAGCTTATCACCCTGTAGCCAGGTAGCCTTGAGGCGCATCTCAAAATCATTAAAACCAGTATAGATTATTTCTGGCGCCACGCTAAAGCTTCGATCCTCTAGGTTGATTATCGCTGTAACCGACGGTGTAAAATAAAGAACATCAAAGGGCTCTTTGTTGCTGACTCGAAAATAGAGATATTGTCGACCAGCATTCCGTCGTAAATAGCCTTTATCACCTAATTCGTGCGCTAAACTTAGCAATGCGGTGTTGTTTGTCTCGTTGGCTGTGTGCACTAGCTGATAATAATCGGCGAGTTCATTTTCACTATAACCAGCCCCATTGAAAAAATATTCCAGAATATAAGTGGTTTCGTTTTCGCTTAGGTAACGCATGCCCAATAGATAATTGTTTGCACTATCCGAGGATTGCTCAGTATTCCCCACAGCATTGGTAATCAATTTTGTTGTTTCGCGAATATGGGCCCACTCTCCGTGCAGCTCGATATTGGTATCCAGGTTCAGGGAAAAGTCCAAACCATAGCGGGTGCTACGACTACCATCCTTTAATATCATGAAATCGATATCGGTATCCCGGTAGAGTAAATACAGTTTTAGAGCGGTGTTGACGTGATTTTTTTCACCGAAACCGTCATTCATGTCATCGTTTACGGGTAAGAGCACAGGGGTTAAGGCGATGGTCTTCAAGGGGTCATTTCTGCTACGGATAAAATCGGCGCTGGCTAAAACATATCCTTCTCTGGATAGGTAGGGATCATTGGGATCTTTGGGTCGCTCGACAAAACCCACAGGATTCCAGGCATAGCCTTTTCCCCATCGTAGTAATTTTTTGCCGACATCTATTATGGTGCCAGGATTGGGTTGGTAAGTGAGTGTTGCTTCATAGAATTGGGTGTCGTCCTCGTCATCAATGGCATCGTGCTGCGCTTCGCTATGCAAAATGAAACCAGCGCTGAAATCTTCCTTATTGTAGTTGCCGCTGAGCTCAAGGATGCCGGTAGTGCGGTCCAGTTTGCTACGGTTAGTTTGATCGGCAAGGTTAATCAGATAGGCAGCGGAATCTTGGTCAAGTGAGAAATGTTCCTGAACCAGTTCGATGTAAGCGTTCCATTCGAAAGTTTGTTTCTGAAATGTTTTGGGATCGAAGCTAAATTCTTCTGCTGCATGTATGGAACTTATAAAGCAACAAAAACCAACCGCGAGCAAACGATCACGCGTGGCAGTGATACAAGTCATCTCAAATCTTCAACTCGCGGTAGATAATTGAGGCTGAATACCTCATCGACGAATTTTCGGTTACGAATGTTGGAGAACAACATCACTGACTGGTAGCCCTTGTGCAATGGACTGTCAGTCTTAAGCATTGCAGGGCGGACAATACCATCGCCAAAATCCGTGACCTTGCTGTAGTGTAGAGTTTTTATCAATAAACCACTGGTGGTATAGGCCTCGATGGTCACGGGGACCAAGGCTTTTTTGTCCACCCACATTTTTAGGCGATCATAGGCGACCTTTTTGTTTTTGGCCTGAAGGTCCAGCAAGTAGGCTTCTGCCTGTTCTTCAAAGCTTGTTACTGTGTATTCCACACTGTAGTCCAGCCGCAGGATGTCGGAGTTATTAAACACGCCTCCGATGACAGACTGTAGACTGGTAATGCGTAGGGGTTTGCCGACATTGGGAATGTATAACCACATATTGTCGCCCAGACGCAGACTGCTGCGTCCTTTTTCGCTAGGCGGATCCAAAAACAAGGCGACCATCTTTTCCTGGCCTTTTTTGATCGTGTACAACACGAATTCTTTACGGCTACCATCTGGCTCTATATTGATGAGCTTACGATACATCTCATAGGATTCGGGTTGCAGGTTACGATCTATTTTTCGCAACAGTTCCTCACCTTCCAATGCCATCGCAGGTAGGGATAAACTAAACAGACATCCGATCAGTACTGTTTGTAGTAGATGTTGTATTTGTTGTTTTATCATTTTAGGCATCTTTTTCAATACATGACGGTTTATACGTGACGCAAGGCCGTAATAGGATCCATTCGAGATGCCTTCCAGGCCGGTTGCAGGCTGGCAAGCACGGCAACGGCAATAACAACCAATGCAACCATCAGCACATCACCGCTGGCAATGCTCGGTGTTAATACCAGGTTTTCCTGACGACCAAAGGAGAAGCTGAGTGTTTGCACATTCAATACATAGATTGTTACTAAGCTGACGACCACACCCACAATTGAGCCGAGCATTCCCAACAACAAACCTTCAGTGACATACAAGGACATGATGCGACCGGGTGTGGTGCCAATGGCAGAGATAGTACCAATCTCACGGATTCGCTCATACACCGCCATCAACATAACATTCATCACGCTAATAAGAACAATAGCAATCAACATGACTTTGATGAACATATCGAGCATGTCGATCATCTTGGCAATGTTTGAGAATGGCGATAATTTCTCCCACTTATGAACTTCGAAGGCTGGTTTACCCTGCTGGTTTTTCAGTTCACCTAAACTGCTTTGCAATGTTGCGAACACGCGGTCTATTTGTTGTGGGTCGTGTAAGCGAATAGCAACCTCACTGATTTCTTCACTATCCATGCGTAGCAGCTCACGAGCATCATCAATATGCATGTAACCATCACGACCGCCAGGACCAGAGATACCTTCCAACACGCCTTGAATCTCGAAGCGATTGCCGTTGACTGAACCATCGCGGTTGTTAGCTACGATAACCACGGAATCACCCACCTTCACTTTCATGCCCTTGGCGATGAGCTCAGGTATCAAAATTTTTCCACGGCTCACAAGTTCTTCGCCAATCTCGCCCTGTATAAGACGACCGGGCAACAGGGGAGAGGTGCTGACCTCGCGGTCCGGCATCACGGCGTTGACACGAATGTTGGTGGTTTCAGTGAAGTTACTGAACATGGCACCAAACTTGATGCGTGGAGACCAGGCCTCTACGGCCTTCAGCTCGGATAATGTTTCATCTACCTTTTCCACCATCTGCGGTTTCATATTTAACGTTAGCGGTAGACTATCAATGGAGGCTACATAGCCACGTTTGTGAATCTGGATATGGCCCAGCATAGAGTCGGTGATCTGCCCTACCATTAACGCGCGGAATGAACTAGATAGGGCGATGAACAACAGCACGGCGACAATGCCGATAGTGATCAACAATGATGTGAGTACGGTGCGGCGCTGGTATCGCAGCAGGTTTCTAGCGGCGATCCTGAGTACGCTAAACATGGGCAGCCTCGCTAGATTCGGATTGTCCAATTAGCCGACCGTCTTCCAACGTGAAAGTAACCTCGGCCTCCGCCATGATTTTGGGGTCATGGGTGGAAAAGATAAACGTGGTGCCGAATTTCTCCCGCATACTTTTCATCAGCTCGATGATGCGATGGGCCGATGCGCTGTCCAGGTTGGCAGTGGGTTCATCTGCGAGTACCAACTTAGCGTTCGTCACCAAGGCGCGAGCCACGGCAGCGCGCTGTTTTTGTCCACCCGAAATTTGGCTGGGTCGTTTGTTGGCTTGATCGGCCATGCCAACGGCTTCCAACATTTCCATCACCCGATCACGGCGCTTTGAGGGCGACCAGTTCTGCACCATGATTAAGGGGTATTCGATATTTTCGAAAAGACTGAGTATGGGGATGAGGTTGAAATCCTGAAAGACAAAGCCAATGTGCTCACCTCGAAATATCGCGGCGCTACGTCGGTCTAGGCTACTGACATCGGTGTCGAAGACTTGCAATGTTCCGCTGCTCGGCTGGTCAAGGCAGCCAATCATATTGAGTACAGTGCTTTTACCGCTGCCTGATGGGCCGACGAAGGAGACAAAAGATGCGGGTTCAATGTTAAAGCTGACATCTGCAACGGCGTTAACGGCGATATCACCACTTTGGTAGGTTTTACAGAGGTTGCTAGCTGAAACCAGGCTCATTTGTTCATACTCTATGTAAGTAATGAAAAATCATATTTCACGAGTATTTCCTCGCCCTTTTTTGCATTACAGCCTACAAGCATACTCAAAAGTATAGTCTGACTTTTCCTCCTACACAGATTTGTGAAATATCTGTCTACCGCCAACTCAGAAATATTGATCTACACTGCGGGTAGTAAGCATCACTACTCGGTCCAGATGGATTCGTTTAGTAGAAACAAGGTACAGCCATTGAACAGGTTGCAGTGGTTATGGATAGCAATTGAAATAACCTACATTCACAGGGAGTGTTGATGATGAAACAACTATTGGTATTTTCCGTATTAACCGCGGTATTGTTTTTATCCGGGCTAACCGTATATGCCGCTGAATCGAAGATGATTTTCGGCAGTCAGCTCATGTCGGCACAAGAACGTATTGAACACCGCGAAAGACTTCTTAATGCGAAAACAAATGAGGAACGCGAACAAATTCGCAAGGAACATCACGCGCGCATGGAAGTACGTGCAAAAGAACAGGGAATGAAGCTACCTGATAAACCACCTTCTAACGGGGGAAGGATGATGAACGATGGTGACATGGGTGGTCGCATGGACGGTGGCGGTGGTGGTCGCATGGACGGTGGTGGTGGCGGCGGTGGTGGTCGCTGATCGAGATATCGTAATAACCACATTCAGTGGGCAGGCAACTCTATTATGTACGCATTGCAGTTGCCTGCCTATGAAGTGCCATTCCTGAATATCTGCTAGGAATGTTTATGTTTAAAGTAATAAAAGAATGGAATTAATCGTTTTGATATCGAGATGAGTGGAAAGTTGGGCTCTGAGGAAAGGTGAATTGCATTAGACGAACTCGCCGGCAAGTCGAATGCTATTGAAAATGGAAGAATGCTGTTTGAAGTTATCGATTTTCATCTTCCTTCACTAGGTGCGATTGGAATTGAGTTTTCTCGTCTTCCTTCAATGTTTGGATTTTTGAACAAATTCGAACGCGCTGCGATATTGACTTACAAAACTTGGTTAAAGAAGGTTAGTGAATTTGAGAATGCTTTATACCCAGGTCTAGAAATCAAAGCTTTTAATAGGGATCAAAAAATAGAAGCTGAAGCTTGGCTGTCAAGTTAATACTGAGTATCGAAATACCGCTATCACTGTAAAGTAAACAGAATAGAAAATACGCATATATAAGATAAAAGTGCATGGGTGAACATTTTCTTTACACTGACCATGAGGAGTAGAGAATTTAAATAACTGAATACATATATCTTTTTACTCTCACCCAAATTATGGATTGAAAAATGCAAATAGCCCCAAAAATAATTTGTGCAGTATTTTTTTTACTGTTTTTAATAATTCCATTCGGTAATCTTTTCGCCGGTGACAAGTTGGCTGTAGCAGCAGAAGGATCCGAAGCTAACGCCTCTATTAGCATGCATGCTGCAAGAGCTCCCTTCTATCTCATTTTTAAACAGAATGGTCGCATGACAATTTCACTCCAAAACACGGCTGCAGAGGAAAGCAGTGGCGCTAGCATCAAAGCAGTGAAGTTACTTGAAAAACATGGCGTTGGTACCCTGGTTGCTGGAGACTTCGGAGGGAAGATATTGGACGCTATGAAGGAACGAGAGATCAAACATGTTATCGCAACCGGAGCAGTCGCTGATACTATTCGCAGCCTGATAAAGTAATTTGGGATTACTCACAAGGTAATACAATTTATGAGGCGTGGGATATGGCCTATTTATTTATCCATAAGTTGAACACACCTAACAAAAAAAGTGCGCTCGGAAAAAAAGCTATGGTTGTTCCTCCTTTCGCTTTGTTTTCCCGGTGATTTTGGCCGTTATATGTAAAATGAAAGACAGGAGAAAATCATGAAAATATTATATTTTAGCATTCTGTTTCTTGGAATATGCATGCCTGTATATTCCAGCGATACTCAATTGGAAAAATACATCACTACCTTTGATTATGCTGCAAGGAAAGAAATGAAAATGGACAGCAAGGGCCTTATCAAGTTATTGAGGCAAGGAAAGGCTCAATTGATTGATATTAGATTTCCAGAAGAATATTCGGCCTGGAGGGTTGGGCCGTCAAAGAATATACCATTGAACGAACTACCTAAAAGGCTTTCAGAGCTTGATATGAATAAAATAATTGTAACCGCTTGTCCTCATAAGGACCGTGCAACTATTGCTATGGTTTATCTCCGCTCAAAAGGTATTAAGGCTAAATATTTAACAGACGGGCTAATCGGTCTCGCAGAAAACCTTCGTGGTGATAATGCCAAAGAATTCATAGATGCACTTCAAAAATTAAAACAATGAAAACATATAACGAATAAATCTAGCAGACGTTGAACATCCCCCGATAAAGTAGACACCTAAGTCTAACAAACTAGATGAGGTGTGAAATGCCAAAATATACAAATCCACGAAAAACCTGGTACTACTTAAATGAATTTAAAGTAAAAGCGGTACAGCTAAGCTTACTTGAAGGTGTGCAAGTCAAAGAAGTTGCCGAAACATTGGATATCCATCCGTTCATGTTGTCGCGCTGGCGAAAAGAATACCGTGAAGGAAAGATCGTGGCCGATAAACGAAAGAGAGTCACCAGCATCACCAAAGATAAAAATGAAATGGATCGCGTTAACGGTTGGAGAAAGAGAATGCCCGTTTAAGACAGGAGAACGACCTGTAAAAAAAGTGGCAACGGTTTCTCGAGGAGGAACATCAGAACGATTTGGATTCATCAAAAGATATGGGCAAGACTTATGCGTCAACTATTTGTGCCGTTGGCTGAACGTTTCACGCAGTGGTTATTACGCATGGGCGAATCGCACTATGTCTGAGCGAGATGCTAATAAGACTAAGCTTATTTATGAAGGTCTCCTTCTCTCTTGTGACTGACGTTTGGCACTTTCAGTGCTTGTACATAGACGTCGCGTAAGGTGAGGAGGAGTCCATGCCATTACTTTTGGCTGCAACTATAACTGGCCAACGTAACTGAAAGCAGATGTTTACAAAAACTAAAATATCCGGCTATATTTGACCAAAAGAGGAAATCTCAAATCCACCACATCATCCGGAAGGATTACAACACTTACTTTGCCTATAAAAAGGGCAGATTACGTACATCCATTGATGTTATCTACCACAGACCCACATCCTATGAACTACACTTGTCCATGTGCTAATCAATATGTTTGCTGATTAACGAAATCCACTAAATCTATGGATTTGGTTGGTCAATTTTAGTTCAGTGGTTATCAGTAATTATGTGTAGGGTATCAACATAGTAATTATGGGATGCCTTTATCAGTACTATCCCACAACAAAAATTGAGTCACACAGCTGGATAGGGACAAGTAATTCCCAGCTATCATATTTTATAATTTGTCATGAATTGCTTTTTCCGGTTTTCTTAAAAAAGGAATCCATCATGTTAATTAATAAAAGGTATTTTATATTTTTCTGTGTATTAGGGCTTGCGGTTCCTGGGAATTCCCTATTTGCTGAAGAACAAATATATGGATCGCAACTTATGACGCAGCAAGAGAGGCAAGAACATCGTACCAACATGCAGAATTTGAACACTAAGGAAGAACGCCAGAGTTATCGAATGGAGCATCACAAAAAGATGCAGGAGCGCGCAAAACAGCAAGGCGTGACTCTGCCTGACAAGCCGCAATCACCCGGCAGAGGAATGAGTAATGGTGACGGTGATGGTCGCGGAGACGGTGATGGTCGCGGAGACGGTGATGGTCGCGGAGACGGTGGCAGAGGCGGTGGTCGCTAATTTCGTTTCAGCATCAAAATCACATCCAGCGGATAGAATATCATTATGAAACAGACACGTTGCTTTTGGACGTGATACCAGTAGCGTCAATGAAATAATGACGTGCATGCCGTGACCTGTGTCGGATCGTAAGCTTCCCCGTCAAGTAGGCATTTCTAAAGTAAAGTTTTCCGCGATTTGCGGTTGCATAAACAGTAGACGGAAGTCCACCTAATGAATTATGTGGGAGGACACGGAATACAAGTCGAAAGTGATCCCTTTCTCTCGGCGCGAGATAAAGTGGTTGGTTACACGTCGCGTGTTCGAGTGGATTTTTTGATTGAAGACGACAATGTTGACCCGATACTCGACACGTTACGCATGACAACGACTAGCCTAGAAGGTAATGGTATTTATTGGGTCACCGCCGTAGAATAAATTAGGCGTTTGTAAATGTTGAAAATCGAAATAAAACCTCAGCTTACAGTTATTACTTCTGGATAGGTTAGGATTTAAAAAATGACTATTAAAGCGATAATTAAAACTATTGCTGTGATCAGCAGCATAGTCGGAGCGGCATTCCTCATAGGGTGTTCAACGAATGCGAATTATGTAAAGGAAATAGATGTAAAGATAGAGCGTGTTGACTCAAGCAGTGTAAATATCACTCGTGCATACCTGCAATCTACGGAAAAAACACTCGTATTGCGGGGAGAGTTGAGACGCCGTTTGCCAGCCCGAGGAGCTATACTTGGCCATCTGCACATTGAATTGATCGGTCCAGATGGTGGGGTGTTTAAAGTGGCTGCTATTGGTTATAAACGAACAAGTATTAAATCGAATATTGCGAGATTTAATTTACCAATCCCTAGTGATCTAACGGAAATAAGTCTCATACGCATTATTCATCATGATGCTAGGTCGCATATGTCCGAAATGGAAAAATCACCGTGGCGAGATATAAGTCTGACTAAATAGTTATTGGATATATGAACAAATCGTTTCTTTTTTCCATCTTAGTTGTCGGTTCTTTTCAATATTTCATAGCAGTTTCTTAGCCACTTTGATGCTTTGATCATCAATATTTGTGTGGATGCTGAATCCAAGGTTTCCAACCAATTTCAGCATATTATGGTTACTGGCCAGAATCTCGCCATCCATTACCTTGAAGCCACGCTGGCGGGCAGCTTCTATGAGTGCGCTCATCAGACGCGAGCCGATACCTTTGTTTTGCCATTTATCTGCTACCACCAATGCGAATTCACAGCTTTCCCCATCGGGATTCATCACATAACGGGCCACTCCCAGTTCTGTTTCCTCTCCAGGGCGCTCGAGCACAGCGATTAAAGCGAGTTCACGGTTATAGTCCAGCTGTGTGAAGCGCACCAGCATCTTTTGAGTCAATTCATTAAGACCTGCCATGAAACGGAAATACTTTGACTGGGGTGAAAGTTCCCGCACAAAACTCTGTTCGATGGATGCATCTTCTGGGCGAATAGGGCGGATCTTGATGTTGGTACCATCTGCCAGTTGCCACATGCTGATCAGGTGGCTTGGGTAGGGATGAATCGCCATGTGGGCATAGCGGTCCAGGGATGGTGCTTGGCGTTCAACCACTATGCGCGCATCCAATGCCATGACGCCGTTTTCGTCGGCGATCAGGGGATTAATATCCAGCGCCTTGATTTCGGGTAGTTCACAAACCATCTCAGAGATGCGACGCAACACCTGCACTAATGCATCCATCTTCACCGCCGGCATACTTCGGAAGCTGCCAAGCAGGTGAGCGATGCGGGTCTGGCTGATCATTTTTTCTGCAAGAAAAGTATTAAGTGGCGGTAACGCAACCGCGCGGTCCCGTAATACTTCCACCTGGATACCGCCGGCACCGAAAGTAATAGCAGGACCGAATACCGGATCACGAATCACACCAACTAGAAGTTCTCGCCCATGAGGTGGCGTGTACATTGCCTCGACGGTCACACCTTTAATCGTTGCCTCGGGATACTTGCTCTTAACTTCATTTAGTAACTCATCATAGGTGCTGCGTATGGCATGGGCGTTGCTGATGTTCAACCTGATACCCCCAACATCGGATTTATGCGTGATATCCGGTGAATTGATTTTCATCGCCACAGGGAAGTCCATCGACTCTGCCGCAACCAATGCATCGTTAGCTGAACAACATTCGATGCTTTGTGTGACCGGTATAGCGAAGGCATGCAAAAGTGCCTTGGATTCTGTAATACTCAGCACACTTCTTTTATCCGCCAGCACGCTGTCAATGATCAGGCGTGCACCATCAACATCGGGTTCACTGCGTGTCGCCAATGGGCCGGGGACTTGCATAAGCAATTGCTGGCTATGATAGAAATTTGCCAGATAGGCGAAGGCCTCGACGGAAGATTCGGGGCTGGAAAAGCTGGGCAGGTGATGTTGTGAAAAGAGTCTGTTTGCCGCCTCGACTTGCTGCTCTCCCATCCAGCAGGTCAATACGGGTTTGTTGTTTGTATTTTGAGCGTCGATAACAGCCTGCGCGCACGCCGTTGCATCGGTCATGGCCTGTGGGGAAAGCATGGCCAATACACCATCCACGCCCGGATCATCCAGGCAGGCGTTGACCGCATCCTGATACCGCTGGGGTGGGGCATCACCCACCAAGTCGATGGGGTTTCCATGTGACCATTGAGGTGGGAGGGTCTCGTTGAGTCGCGTAAGTGTGTCTTCTGATAAGGAAGCCATAGTGACGCCAAGATCAATGGCGCGATCGGTCGCCATGACGCCCAGGCCACCGCCGTTAGTCACAATCGCAAGTCGGTTGCCACAGACTCTCTGCTGAGTTGCCAATAGCTGGGCTGCGGCAAACAGCTGCTCGATCGTCATTACGCGCACCACACCGGCACGTTGCAGGGCCGCGTCGAAAACATCATCGGCACCGATCATGGCGCCAGTGTGAGTGATAGCAGCACGCGATCCTTCGTCATGCCGGCCCGCCTTGATGACAACCACGGGCTTCATTCGAGCGGCAATGCGCAGTCCGCTCATAAAGCTCCGAGCATCGCGTATGCCTTCCACATAGAGCAGAATGCTGTGTGTTTTCGGATCTTGTGCCAGATAATCCAGCACGTCGCCGAAATCGACGTCTGCCGCATCGCCTAGTGAGACAATGGTCGAAAAACCGACCTCATGGACAACAGCCCAGTCGAGAATGGCGGTGCACAGGGCACCGGATTGGGAGACTAGTGCGAGTTGTCCCGGCTGTGCGGTATTCTTGCTGAAGGTGGCATTCATGCCCGCCGCGGGACGAATGAGTCCGAGGCAATTGGGCCCCAAAATGCGCATCCGATATTGGCGGGCGGTTTCCAGTACGGACTTTTCCAAGGCCGCACCATGTCCGTCACTCTCGCTAAAGCCAGCGGAAATAATAATGGCCGCACGAACGCCGTGTTCACCGCAGGCATGAATGATTTCCGGAACGGTTGACGCTGGAGTGGCGATGACGGCCAGATCGACAGGCTTGCCGATGGCGGTGATGGACGGGTAACAGGACTGTTTATACAGCCGTTTGTATTTCGGATTGATCGCATAAATTGGCCCGGAGTAACCCCCTTTGCGCAGGTTATCGAAAACTCGGCCACCGACGGCGTCAGGGCTCTCGCTGGCGCCAAACACGGCAATTGCCTGTGGCGCGAAAAGGCGATCCAAAAAGTGAGTTCCCATGCCTATTTACCTGTCAGTCTATTGCTATGATTAGTGGTAAGTTCCGTTAATAGCAAGGGCCAAGAGAATGCTTTTATGACAATTGCCTTCATTTCACACTCGGATTGTGCGCTACATGAAATGGGGCTCCAACATCCCGAGAGCCCAGCCCGGTTGAGTGCGATTCAGGACCAATTACTGTCCAGTGGTCTAGACCTTATTTTGCAGCACCATGACGCACCGTTGGCAAGTCGTGCGCAATTGTGCCGGGTACATGATCCTGACTATGTTGCGCACATCTTTCTCACTGCACCTGAGGAAGGCCATATCTGGTTAGACCCCGATACTTGCATGAATCCACATTCCTTATCCGCAGCCTTGCGTGCGGCCGGTGCCGTGGTGCTTGGTGTCGACTTGGTGATGTCAGGACAGGCCGATGCGGCCTTTTGTAGTGTGCGCCCCCCCGGCCACCATGCCGAACGTAACAAGGCAATGGGCTTTTGTATCTTCAACAATATAGCAGTGGGCGCGGCTCATGCGCTGCAGACGTATCAGCTGGAAAGGGTAGCGATTGTCGATTTTGATGTGCATCACGGTAACGGGACAGAGGATATCTTCCGAGACGTACCGGAAATTCTGCTGTGTTCAACATTCCAGCATCCGTTTTACCCTAATACCGGTAGCAATGTTGTATCGGAGCATATTATCAATGTGCCGCTACCTGCGGGGGCCAATAGTCAGACATTCCGTGCTGCGGTGGAATCACATTGGATGCCGAGGTTGGAAGCATTCCAGCCCGAACTGATTCTAATCTCCGCTGGTTTTGATGGTCATGTTGAGGACGATATGGCCAACCTAAATCTGGTGGAGCAGGACTTTGCCTGGGTGACCCGCGAAATCAAAACGATCGCGGATAAATATGCGGAGGGGCGGATTGTCTCGGCATTGGAAGGTGGATACGCACTCTCTGCACTAGGGCGCAGTGTTGCAGCACATTTGGATGCTCTGTTGGGGTAGTCGTTTATAAATAGGAACAGAAGGAAAAATAGTGTTTGTTCAGATAAAGGGATTCTAGCTCAAAAAGAGGTGCGGAGTTTTCTATCCTTTTGACTCCCGTCACATTAAGGATCACGGTGGATGAAAAGAGGTACAGCAATGACTTTTGTGTACACGGTTGCAGGTCTGCTCGTGGTATCACTGCTTGGACTGCAAGCGCTCAAATACTCTGACAGCCAGCAAGTAAAAAGCACCTGGCAGTCTCTTTCTGACTACTCAGAATTAACACCACAGTTCTTCAAGGCCGAGATGGTAGCTGACTTGCCTGACCCTGCAAGACGCTACTTTCTCTTCACTATAGAGCCTGGTACACCACTTCACACTGTTGCGGAAATTAAAATGACCGGAGAGATTGGACTAGGCACAAAAGAGAAACCCAACTATATGCCCATGGAGGCACACCAAATTCTGGCCCCTCCATACGGACTAGTTTGGAAGCTAAAGGCTGGTTCAGGCCTTATGAAAATGACCGGTTCTGATGGCTACTTGAATAACAAGGCATGGGTGCGTTTCTGGCTTTTGAATAGCATTCCAATTGTTCGGGCAGGAGGAACGTCTGACTATATCAGGGCATCGCTTGGCCGTGTCGTAGCAGAAGCCGTTTTCTGGGCACCGGCAACGTTGCTTCCACAGAAAGGTGTTGTTTGGGAAACGGTTGCCAAAAACAAAGCAAAAGCAACGATAGAGCACAATGGTATTCACCAAGAACTTGAGATAACGGTTGCTGAAGATGGCATGCCGGTGTCTGTCGTTATCCCCCGTTGGAGCAACGAAAATCCAGAGAAAAAATGGCGCCTGCAGCCATTCGGCGGCACGTTGTCGGATTTCAAAAGGTTTGATGGATTTAATATTTCGACACAGGTTGATGGGGGAAATCATTTTGGGACAGATAAGTATTTTCCGTTTTACCGGGCGAAGGTAGAAAACATACATTTTCAGTAGGCCGCTAGCTGAAGATGCTTATAGGCGAAAGATTCTAACGACACCACAGTTAATTGTGGTGTCGTTGGAACGGAATAAGATTCTGCAATAGTGCGACGAATCTTGAGAGGGTCTCATGGAAAGCTATCGAAACATTTTACTAACGATCGATTTTTCCAAGCACAGTGAGTGGGCCGCACGCCGTGCTGCCGATGTGGCCCGGCGCCTTGGTGCACAGCTTACCGTACTCCACATTATCGATTATTGTCCGGAAAACATACCACCGGACATCATCTCTCCCGAGGACCTCAATCCGGGCGAAATTCTGGTGCATCGGGCACGCTCATCGCTCGCTACACTTGCCGACCGGTGCGGATTGAATAACGCCGCACAAAAAGTGACCCTGACAAGTCACACCGCCAGAAAGGAGATCATTCGATACGCAGGGGAACACGAAGTGGATCTCATCATTATAGCGACGCACGGACACCACGGCGTGACGCCGTTGTTGGGTAGCACCGCAGACCGTGTGGTGCGGGGTGCACCCTGTGATGTGCTGGTCGTTCGCGCTGGGAAATATGCGCAAGGACTTGGCGACTACTCGCGCATCCTGGGTGCGACCGACTTCCTGGATCCTAGCTATTCAGCGGCGAGGCGGGTGACTACATTGGTGAACTCCTATTGCGCAGAGTTGATACTGCTGCATGTGATCGAGGGCTCGCCCGAATTGTTGTTTCATGAATGGATTGGGCCGGAGCGTGTGGATTATTTCACCGATCTTCGAATCCGCGCCGCGCGAGACGCCTTGCGGAAACTCGCCGATGCGATCGAGTATCCCGATGCAGACCAACACACCATCGCCAGCACGGATACCTCCGCGCAGGAGATCATTCGTTTTGCTGAAGCGCAAGGCGTCGACTTGATCGCGGTGGGTGCCTATGGTCGCTACGGTATCGATTTCCTGCTGGGATCCACCGCGGAGCGTGTACTCCACGGGGCCTCGTGCGATGTGCTCGTTGCCCGTCTTCCAACATCAGTCAAAGGTGGTTAATAGCAAAATTATCGCACTCATGTCTATTTCGCATCATCGTTATCTGCTGGTCCTGGCCGCGCTGTTTTTTTTGGTGTGGACGGCGTTGGCGATTGCTCCGCTTTATCGTGAGGACTGGGCATTGGAGAATGCCCTGGTGCTGGCGGGTGTCCTGGTGATTGCCACTACCTACAAACGATTGCCCATGTCGAGGGTTTCTTACACCCTGATCTTCCTGTTTCTCTGTTTGCACGAGGTCGGCGCCCATTACACCTACGCCGAGGTGCCCTACGACCAATGGTTTCTGTCACTCACCGGTGGGACGCTCAATGAAATACTGGGCTGGGAGCGCAACAACTTCGATCGCGTCATCCACTTCTGCTATGGACTGTTGCTGGCCTATCCCGTGCGAGAGGTGTTCCTGCGGGTGGGGAACGTGCGCGGCTTTTGGGGCTACTTCTTGTCCTTGGTTCTCACCATGGCCACGTCCATGATGTTCGAGCTATTCGAGTGGGGTGCGGCCGAATTGTTCGGCGGCGATCTCGGTATGGCCTATTTGGGAATCCAAGGGGATGTGTGGGATGGCCATAAAGACATGGCACTGGCCAGCCTCGGTGCGCTCGTTGCAATGAGTTTAACGGCGCTGTTGAATCTCTACCTGCAACGCGACTTTGCATTGGAGTGGACTGAGAGTTTGCGTGTAAAACGCCCGGAACCCTTGGGGGAAGATGAGATTGCGCGCTTGTGGCGGAAGCGGAGATGAATCCAACTGGTCGTTATGACCCAGCAGCATCGAATGGACAGCGGGTTTTATGTGATTAGAATCAGATAGACGCTTTTACATACTCATCATTAACACGTCACAGAAGGAGAGTTAACGATGGAACAGGATTCGGACAACGCAGTGACCGAAGTGCACGTTGTCAGCGATGTCGATAGTCATTCACAGTGTGGTATGCGAGTGCGCGTCAAAGATGGAAAGGTAGTAGAGATCACAGGAGATCCCGATGATCCGGAATGTAAGGGCGAGCTCACCATGCGCGGTGAGCACATGTTGGATATTCTCAATGCACCAGACCGTTTACAGCATCCTTTAAAACGTGTCGGAGAACGAGGCGACGGCAAGTGGGAACGCATCTCCTGGGAGGAGGCGCTAAGCACGGTTGCGGAGAAGCTGAACCAAACTAAGAGCAGCTATGGTGCTGAGGCGATTGCCTTCCAACATGGACATTATCACTCGGGTCAGTTGCTCGATGTTTTTCTCAGCAGGCTAGCCAATCTGATCGGAACGCCGAATGTATTCAATCCAAGTCACGTTTGCCTAGGACCACGCGCATTTACACAGATTACTTTTGACTTCGGCATTCTCGCGCCACCGGATATCGCTCACACTAAATGTCTCGTGTTATGGGGTGGTAATCCTGAGGTGAGCAACAAGGGTCAGGCACTAGCAATCAAAGAAGCAAGGACCAAGGGTGCCAAATTGATCGTGATAGATCCTCGAGTGACCGCGTATGCAGAGGATGCCGATATCTATGCACAGCCAAGACCCGGTACTGATTGCGCCGTAGTGCTCGGCATGTTGAATGTCATCCTCACAGAGGAACTCTATGATAAAGAATTCGTAACCAATTGGACGGTTGGATTCGATCAACTAGTGGATCACGTCCAGGAATATACACCCGAAGATGTAGAAAAAATCTGTGGTGTGTCCGCTCAGATCATCAGGGACATGGCACGGTTATACGCGACTACCAAACCAGCATGTATTAGTCCGCGAAACGCATTGGACGAACATACCAATGCCTCCTGCGCTATACGCGCTATTGATATCCTAATGGCAATCACAGGAAATTTAGATATCAAAGGTGGAAATGTATTCATGATTCCAATTTCACTGGGATTCGAGGATTTACACCTAACCGATAAGTTGCCGAGTAAAGCCAAGGAAAAAATGATTGGTGCAGATAAGGTGCTCTACTCAAAGATGTCAATATTTTATCCATCTGCGCACACGCCCTCACTCTGGGAGGCCATCGCAAACGGTAATCCTTATCCAGTGAAAGCAATGATGATCTTCGCAGCGAATCCACTCCTGACTCACGCAAACTCGCAGCTAATCAAGGAGGCGCTTACCAAATTAGATTTATTAGTAGTCACTGATCTGTTTATGACGCCTACCGCGGAACTTGCTGACATCGTCCTGCCTGCCTGCACCTTCCTTGAAAGATCACGCTTTGTGACTTACGACTGTCATGCCGATCACGGCTGGAATGCACCATTACGTATCCTTCTTAGCCCTCGAGCCATCGAGCCACTCTATGAATCGCGACCGGATTGGAAAATCATCTGGGAGCTGGGACAAAAGTTCGGTTACGGTGAATTTTTCCCATGGCAGACTGAAGAAGATGCGATTGATGAAGTCCTCGCACCGCTCAGTATTAGTTGCGAAAAACTTAGGCAACATCCACATGGGATTGTTCTACCGCTGCCTTCGATTCTCTACAAAAAATTCACTGGGATCTTTGGTGGAGTCGTTCGAGGCGCGCTGCATCATACTGCGCTTAAAGACTACCCTGATATGTATAAGAAGTATTCGGGTTTCATGAAGGGATTTATGACCCCGTCTAAAAAGATGGAAATCTATTCACAGCAACTACTTGATCTCGGACAAGACCCTCTCCCTATCTATAGGGAGCCTACCGAGAGCCCAGTGTCGCGCCCCGACCTTGCAAAAGAGTATCCACTAGTTTTGATCGCAGGTTCAAAGCTTAAACCATACACACATTCTATGATGCGGAACATTCCAACTTTAACGGCGTGAGGCGCCAGAGGACTTGTTGGAAATTCACCCGGAAACCGCAGCAGAATACGATATTGAAGACGGAAACACTGTCGCTGTTGAATCGCCACGCGGTCGTATTATGTGTCGCGCCAAGATATCTCAGAAAATACTCCCTGGAGTAGTGCACTTGTATTTCGGATACGAGGACAGCAACGCAAATGTTCTGACAGATCATGCGACCTTTGATCCGGTGACCGGCTCTACAGGATTAAAGTCATTACTCTGCAAAGTTGAAAAAGCTTGACGCTAGGTTTTTAAATCCTTGCGTCCAATGCTAAGCCGCTTGCCTGGCTCATCATATGATCCGGATGTCTAGTTTTACCCGACATATGAAGTCAGATGACCTGAGGTCAAATGTCCGCATGTTTACTCCTACCGTCATCACAGGAAGTCCAGGCAACCATGTCACAGAGGAGCATCTATAATAACAATAAAATGCAAACCTTTTACAGAACCATACAATTGAAGGACTATGATCACATTAGCTCCTGCACACAATGAACGGCTTGAAAACCTACATAGTTACAACTTGAATATTTAAAGGAAATATCGCCATGGGCAAATACTCGGTTACTCACAAGCTTTCTAAAAACGGATTTTCTCAGGTTGTCTAACCATCACATACTGATGAATATGAAACGGTTAATCTTGTTTATTTTTGTACTGTTAACCACTGCGGCCTCCGCCGACAAGCGGGATATTCCAGACGATGATACGGACCTAACGGCAGTGGAAATTGAATATCCCGGGTATTTTCCGCAGCTCATGGTGCCGGCCGATTATGAGGTGACGGAGGAAGGCGTGGCATTGGGCCGGAAGATCTATTACGACAAAATGCTGTCACAAGGAGGTCCGCTTGAGGGTAATGCCTGTGCCACTTGCCATATCCAATCCATTCGAGAATGCCGATAGAGAGGCAGTCCCACAGGCAGCTGTGTTTCTTTCACAACATAATATTGCCATATTGGCGGCCAGCGATTTTGGACCTAAATTTATCTCGGCACTAGAAGAAGGAGGAATTACATCAGTCCGAAAAGATGGCCTGGCTTCCGATGTCATTCGCGAGTTGATTGCTAGTGTGTGAGCAGGATGGAACGCCCCTCATTAGGAGGGCCATGAAAGAATAGGAAATACACGATGACTTTTTCTGGGAAAACTAACAAACCGCTTTGCGGGAAACGAATATTAGTCTGTGGTAAAGGCGGCAGCGGAAAAAGCACGCTGGTTGTGCTGATGGCAGCAATTCTGCAACGAAAAGCGTATGAGGTTCTGGTATTGGATGGTGATGCTTCCAATCCGGAAGGGCTGATCAGGTTAATGTTCGGCTTAGGTATAGAAGGGGAGCCAAAACCGCTCATCGAGTTTTTCGGCGGTATCGAAGCTGTTACCTGTCCCGTGGATGACCCGTCGCCACTGACACGGATCAATGATCCAAATCCCGTTCCGAAAAAAAGGATCAATGTTTTCAAGGAAGTCCAGCCCGAATACTACCTCCAAAAAGGAAGTATAACTCTGTTGCAGGCAGGAAAGATTGAAACCTACGGGCAAGGTTGTGATGGACCATTAGAGAAAGTAGTTAGAGATTTTATGGTTGAAGGTAAAGCTGTAAATCTCATCGACATGAAAGCCGGTATCGAACATTTTGGCAGAAGGATACCGGATAGGATGGATGTCATTCTTGGCGTGCTGGATTACACACTCGAATCCGTTTCAATCGCAAAAAGGATGGCCAACTTTTGTCGAGAGGCAGATGTTCAAGATTTCTGGTTGATCTTGAATAAGATTGGATCGGATGACGTGGAATCCATGCTCATGGATAAATTGGGCGGCTTGCAGAAAAAAGTGATTGGTTCGATACCTTACGATCAAGAATTGATAAAGGCAGGCCTGTCGGGAAATGACATTGGTGAATGCAAGGCCCTGGAAGACGTTGAAGTTATTATGGAGCGACTGGAACAGGTGGTTTTACCCAAGTAAGAAACTAAATGGAGGTCGTCGAGCATAGTAGTATCTAATGGCGTTGAGTGCGGCTCTTCATTTGGCCACAAAACCGCGGTTTAGTTAACCAAGCAACCAGGAGATACGATGAACAGGCTACCAGTACTCCTAATTATATTTGATGGTTTCGGCCTTAATCCAAATCGGCTTCATAACGGATGGGCATTAGCGCGGACCCCTCACTTGGATGAATATTTTGCTTCCAACCCCCACACCGCACTGCAAGCCTCAGGGCTTGCGGTCGGCCTACCTGATGGCCAGTTTGGCAACTCTGAAGTAGGGCACCTCACATTGGGGGCAGGACGAATACTTGAACAGGAATTGGTGCGGATTACAGAGGCGATTCACGCTGGCGATTTGATAGCGAACCCAGCCTGGCAGACTCTCTTGAAAGGGAGTACGCGGGTACATCTCATCGGTATGGTCTCCGATGGTGGGGTGCATTCGCATATTGAGCATATGTTGGGCATCCTCATGCTCCTCAACGAGGCGGGGGTTACGCCGGTGATCCATATGATTACCGATGGTCGGGATACCCCGCCAAAGTCGGCCCTCAGATTCCTGACCGCGCTGGAGCAACGACTGGCTGAAGAACCTGGTACAGGACATATTGCAACTGTCAGTGGCCGTTATTTCGCCATGGATCGGGCAAAGCATTGGGACCGTACGCAAAAGGCCTGGTCGGCGATGGTATTGGGCCAGGGCCTGCATGCCGGATCCCCGCATGAGGCCATCGAAGCCGCTTATGATCGGGGAGAGGGTGACGAGTTTATCCAACCCACCGTGATCGGTTCACCATCCACGCCGGTCATGGCCCCGGATGAGCCGGTTTTTTTCTTTAATTTTCGCAGTGACCGTATGCGGCAGCTGGCGGCGGCTATGGGACTGGAGGTTTTTTCACCCTTTGCGCGCAATACTGAGCCGCACCGCGTCGTGTGCATGACCGAATACAATGCCCAGTTCCCCTTTCCCGTCATCTTTCCGCCCACACATCCGGAAAAGGTGCTTGCCGAGGTTATCAGCGACGCCGGGCTGAAGCAGTTTCACTGTGCCGAGCAGGAAAAATATCCTCACGTAACTTACTTCTTCAATGGGGGGCGGGAGAAGCCCTTCAATGGCGAAGAGCGCGAGATCATCCCTTCACCCGATGTGGCCACCTATGATCTCAAGCCGGAAATGAGTGCTCCGCAGGTTGCGGACAGGATTATTCAGGCGATAGAGGCTGATCGCTATGACTTCATTCTTGTTAATTTCGCCAACGCTGACATGGTCGGCCATACTGCGATCCGTCCGGCGATTATAGAGGCGGTAGAAACCCTGGATCGGCAAAGCCATCGGGTTATTCAGGCTGCGCTGAAACGGAATTACTATGTCTTGTTAACCGCCGATCATGGAAATTGCGATGAGATGGTGGACCCGGCGACGGGGGAGCCCCACACGCAACATACGGTCTACCCCGTACCTTTCCTTTTGCTGGGGGATAGGGAGGCACAACTAGGGATCGGCCGGGGGCTATCTGATGTGGCGCCAACGGTGCTGGATTTATTGAGCTTGCCCCAACCGCCACAAATGACCGGTTGCAGTTTGATTCTTTAAAGGCGGATTGGAGCTGAAATAGCAAGTGTAGATCGTAACAAGATGGATCAAACTCCTGACATTAATGGAGGCGCATTGAAACCAATCAGGATTTTCTGTCATGTTGCCTGCGAACACCCGGGTTATCTCTGTGAATACCTGGATATGCGGGGAATTTGTTATGAGAAAATATATATTGCTCCAGGCAAACCAATCCCCAAACGGATTGACGATGTGTCAGGCTTGGTATTCCTGGGCGCACCAGCGAGTGTTAATGATCCTTTGCCGTGGATTGCCGAGGAGCTTGCGCTGATCAGGTTTGCCTCTCAAGCGGAGGTTCCGATCCTGGGAATTTGTTTTGGCGGACAGTTAATCAGCAAGGCCTTGGGCGGTGAAGTTAATTCTGCTCCAACGATGCAGATAGGTTGGCATCACACCACACTGAGTGCGTATGCTAAAGAGCTGTTCAAAAACAGAGACGGATTGGATGATTTTTACGCTTTTGAATGGCATGGCGATGCTTTCTCGCTTCCTGATGGCGCTTTACCTCTATTCAACGGAGACTGTATCAAGAACCAGGGGTTTCTCTGTAAAAACAGCCTAGCACTGCAATTCCATCCGGAAATTACAAAGTCCATGGTGCATAAATGGCTTGAACAATACGAGCATTGTCTTAAGAAACCAAGTGAATGTATTCAAGCTCAAGAGCAGGTACTTGGGAACATTGATGAATGTTTAGCGCAGCAGCGTATCGTAGCAAACATTATTTTTAACTGGTGGCTGGAACAAGTATTTTTTTACCAGGAAGTAACAACATGAAGCTGCGTTTTGTGCCATTGGCACAGAGGCAGACCGATAACCCATAGCGCTGCCGATGTGCAGCGGACGTATGGAGAACCTATTCTATGTTAGGCAAGATTTCCTGGATATTAGATTGGTAACTCATGGGTAATGTTTTCCAATCCAATAGGTTATCCCGACATGAATGAATTACACGAGGCTCGCTTTTACGAAACGCTGCCGGGTGCGCAGGTACTTTGTACTCTATGTCCTCACGACTGCCGAATCCGCGAAGGTGGGCGCGGGGCATGCGGTGTCCGTTATAACAAGAACGGCGTGCTCTACACCCTAGTTTATGACAAAGTCGTGTCGCGGACTGTAGAGTCGGTTGAAAAAAAGCCACTGTATCATTTCTACCCTGGATCAACTGCTTATTCCCTCGGCACAGTAGGGTGCAATCTGCGTTGTAGCTTCTGCCAGAACTGGCAAATTTCCCAGTGGCCGAAAGAACATCTGCCTAAGCGGATCGCCTCGAGCGGGAAGGTCGAAATCCAAGAACCTATCTGCCCGCGACTCACTGAACTGGAAGAGGCCATCCCGGGAGAGCGGGTGACGCCGCAGGCAATCGTCGAGGCGGCCCTCACCGCAGGTGCCACTTCCATCGCTTATACTTACACGGAGCCGACTATCTTTTACGAACTGGCCTACGATACGGCGGTTCTCGCCCGCAAGCATGGGTTAAAAAACATTTTTATCACCAGCGGCTATATCAGTGAAGCGCCATTGCGTGAGTTGGCCACGGTGCTGGATGCGGTCAATGTCGATATCAAGTACTTCAAGGAGGAAAGTTACCGACACATCAGCCGGGTGCGCATGCAACCTATTCTTGAAGCGATTCGGCTCTACCACGAGTTGGGTGTGTGGCTGGAGGTGACAACCCTCGTCATCCCCGGGGTAAATGACTCCGATGAAGAGCTTAAAGCTATCGCTGAGTTTGTGCACTCAGTGGGTGTCGAGGTCCCATGGCACGTCTCCCAGTTCTACCCCGCACATAAAATGCTCGACCGCCCCGTCACGCCCATGAAAACGTTACGCCGGGCCGGAGATATCGGCCGGGCCACTGGATTGCGTTATGTCTACGAGGGTAATGTGCCTGGTGAGAAAGGCGAGAATACCTATTGCTATAAGTGCAGTTCATTGCTGGTCGATCGCTATGGTTTCTATGTTCGGGCCAATCGCATCCGCGGCAGGTGTTGTCCCGACTGCGGCTCACCGATTGACGGTATTGGCATGAGCGCGGACAGGGAAGTGTGACGCTAAAAACCTATGCCTGCTGAAAGATGGCACAATAAATGAGAAACTTATTGAGGTTGATTAATGCATTATTTTATCGATTCGGAATAAGGTGAATAAAAATGTCAAACGAACAAGAGCAGGTCGAAATTTATATTCAGGAAGATATGGATGTTTCGCAACGCGTATGGCTTGTGGCAAAACTCGAGCATGAGCGGGGGATTATTGGCGCTTGGTTTGAGGACGGGAATCACCATCGTCTGACAGTCCACTACGAACGTGAACATTTCAGTCACGTCACTTTGTTAGATGCCATCAAAGAACTCGGCTTCCATGGTGAAATTTCCGACAATTGAGCACGCGCATTTCTCAATGGTTTTTTCTTTGCCAGTATGACTCTAGAGACAGGGCATATATGATTTTGCGCCAAGGTGTAATTCACCTTGAGATGGTGGGTTTCTGAATCCGGTTTGGTGTTTACAAGTCCAGAGGCACAGTGTGATTACCTAGGCTTGCACAGTAATAGTGTTGGGCAAGCAAAGGAGGGGAAAGTGGAAATTAAGGAACTTTTCGAAGTATGGGAAAAAAGTGCAAGCGAAAAACGTTCAGCACATATATATCCGATAAAGTTGCCAATATCCGTAGCGGCCCATGTGCGTGCTCTAGCGGAAATGTATCCGGGTCGTTCAGAAAGTGAAATCATAGTCGATCTTTTATCGACCGCACTAGATGAGCTGCTAGAGGCCCTACCTTATGTAAAGGGAGAATCAGTGATTAGGGAGGATGATTTTGGCGAACCGGTTTATGAGGACGTTGGACCAACACCGAGGTTCATAGAGCTGACGAACAAATACACCAAGATCCTTGAGGCGGAATTGGGAGAGAAAGGCTAGATTTTTATTTTTACTTTGCAGTTCCTAATTATGGGGTACATAGGAGGGACAAGTATGGAGAGTACAGATAAAGGACGATTAGATTGTGAGGTTCATAAATTGAATGGGGCTCTGGATGCGATCAGCAGGCTAAGAGAAGAACTTGAACTCCGTTTGGAAGAGGCGCGCGATGACTGTGTTCGCGAAACACTGGACAACATCATTACTCATGTTGGTTCCCAGATTGTAGAGTATCAACGCCGGAAGAAAGAATTATCGTTCTCATAAATCAATATTCACTGGTGCGCCGTGGTTTGCGTAGATTTTTCACTTTTATCATTTATTTATAAGTATAAGACTAAGTAATAGCCACAATAAATTGTACCTGAGTGTATGTTGATAATTTATTCGAGCCTATAGCTGTTTTCGTATTCATCTGAATATTTTTATTACCGTCTACCTTGTAACCAACTCCAGTCCAGTTTCTCTGGGTGCGCGATATAATCATCGGCATTATTAACAACATCTTCGAGAAAGGACTTGCGAAGGGTGAAACGAGCATCAGGATGATGCTCGCACTTGATGGCTGGGGTAAACTGGCCGTCAATATATTGGGTAGTGTAATAACCTTCCGGCACACCTGGTACTTTTGGGATATCTACCACTTTTAAGGTTATGACTTTTCCGCTCTCAAACTGATTTATTAGTGTTTGAATTGCTGCATAAACTTTTTTCTTTCTACGTTGGGCCAAAGCTATATTGCAGATCTTGAAATAGGCCCTAACCAAGTCGATAGTGTATGTTGGTACGTTCATGTTTCTAGAATAGAACTATAATTAAAGTAATAACGAAAAGTTGCTAGAATAATTTCTTTGTAATGGGTAGCTTTTTCCGAGCATAGCCAGATGACATCTAAAGTTATGGCAATATACTTAGCGGTGTTATACATACATATTAACCCATGATTTTGGACAGGGTATGAGATGACTCATTGGCTCAAAGTGGTGCTACTGTATCTGCTTCCACATCATGCGCTTTCGCGAATGGTTCAATGGAGTACACGCTGTCCGCGCTTTCCATTGCGCAAATCCATTACTCGCTGGTTTATTCATCACTACAATGTAGATATGTCAGAAGCTCTGGAGCCAGATTCGAATGTTTATCCAGACTTCAATAGCTTTTTTACGCGCGCATTGCGCCCGGAAGCACGTCCCATTGTTCAAGAAGCAGGGCAAATTTGCTGCCCGGCTGATAGTGCCATCAGCCAATTGGGTGACATCCAGGGAGAACAGATATTTCAAGCCAAGGCTCATACTTATTCCCTAATAGAACTCCTAGGTGGTTCTGAAGAACGGGCACGGCCGTACGTAGAGGGCCGGTTTGTGACTACATACCTATCACCGGGCGACTACCACCGAGTGCATATGCCTTTGTCTGGTCATCTGACAGAGATGATCTATATCCCCGGGCGTTTATTTAGCGTGGCACCTGACTTTACCGAATCTGTTCCTCACTTATTTGCGCGTAATGAGCGCGTAGTTTGCATTTTCCAGACAGAGGCTGGTCCTATGGCCGTGATCCTGGTGGGCGCCATCTTCGTCGGCTCCATTGAAACAGTGTGGGCAGGTGAAATTACACCGCCGCGTGGCAACAGGATCAAGGTAACGAGCTATACGACTGGTGATAATGTCATTCAACTTGAACGAGGTGAAGAGTTAGGCCGTTTCAACATGGGTGGTTCTACCATCATTGTCCTGTTTGGACCGGGATGCGTGACGTGGCGGACTGGACTTTCCGCCGAAACGCGGGTGCAGCTTGGTCAAGAATTAGGCTTGGTGCAGTAATTCCAGCATGCTCGCTACAGAAAATTTAACTCTAGTTGGGGGAAACAATGGAACCGCCTACTCATAATCTTACTTCATTATTTAAACAATTGGGGCTAGAAAACACTAATGAAGCAATTAATGACTTTATTTCCAAAAATAGACCGGTGCCTAGTAATTTAGCACTACACGAAGCAAAATTCTGGAACGAATCACAAGCATATTTTTTAGAAGAAGCTATAGAGCAGGATGCTGATTGGGCTGAAATAGTTGATGAACTAAATGTATTACTGCGTAGACCACATGCATAACAAGTCGCCAAACATGACAGATCTTTATGATAAGGGATCAGTTTGGCCGTTTCTTGTGTTCGTTCCCTTTGCCTCGAGTGAGAATTTATCACCCACTTTACGGGCCAATTGCGGGGTGAATGATTTTATCTTGAGCCTAGTGCCTAATAAATAGGGCACGCTGGATTCTAACGAGGGGAGAGCTTGAGTGACCGGCTCCTCTACTCTTGCGCGACTTTAATTTATACCTTAACCCGGTCCACGCAGTTCCACCCGCTCATCCAGAAGCTGCATGACCAGGGCTAGACCCGAGAGGTTTAATTCAAAATCCCGCATCAAACGTTCTGCTCGACGCAGTCGTGCGAGATCCTCGGCCTTGAATCGCCAGTTGACCGTTCGCTCACCTTCCGGTTCAAGCACCTCGTATTCCACCAGTTGGAGTATGAATTCGGGTTCAACCGTAGCACTGTGACAAAGTTGTTGTAATGACAGGCAGTAATCCTCCAGTACTTCTCCGTTTAGTGCGGGTGCCGGATCATTGTTTATCATGCCTAAACCTCCAGATGCTGACGTGGATTGAAGTCGGCGGCTTGCTTTAGATTCTCATACGCTTCGCGGGCCTTGTCTGTGTCGGCAGGTGGTACAACAATTTGCAAAACGACGTAGAAATCACCGGCTACTTTGGCCGGGATGCCCTTGTCCTTGAGCCGCATCTGTTTGCCCTGTGTCGAACCGGGAGGTATTTTCATGTTCACTCTGCCCTCAGGCGTGGGCACGGTGACCTGCTCACCGAGTGCGGCTTCCCAGGGTGTTACCGGTAGTTCCAGATAGACATCCTTGCCCTCGACTCGATAAATGGAGTGGGGATTGAACTCGATTTCCAGATAGAGGTCACCAGCTTGCCCACTACCCGCACCGGCCTCTCCCTGACCCTTCAGTCGGATATGCTGCCCGGCGTAAACGCCTTTGGGAATATTGACGTTTAGCTGACGTTTGTGGAATGCAACATGGCCAGTGGAGTCCAGCTGGGGATGACGCAGCGTGAGGCTGCGTGCCGCACCTTGGTAAGCGTCTTCCAGATCGATCAGAATCTTTGCGTGTGAGTCCTGGCCATGCGCATGAAAGCCTGTGTCCGCACCCCTGGCCCGCGCTCTACCACCAACACCAAACAACGATTCAAAAAAGTCACTATGCGCAGCGGCGTCGGCCCCGGAAAAGCCGCCAGTGTATTCGTAACCGGTATTCCAGTCAGGAGGCGGCCGGAACTGCTCACCTGTCTGCCACTGGTTTCCCAACTGGTCATAGGCGGCCCGTTTTTCAGGATCCTTAAGAACCTCGTATGCTTCACCAACTTCTTTAAAGCGTTCCTCAGCATCGGCCTCCTTGCTCACATCAGGGTGGTACTTTCTCGCCAGACGACGGTACGCCTTTTTAATATCATCCTGGCTTGCGCCCCGTTCGACGCCGAGGGTGTTGTAGTAGTCTTTATATTGCATATTTTTGTGTCTGGTTTATTTATAGAGTCTCCAGACTCAGGTCTCGACCTCGTCCTTTGGTTTTGGAAGTCCCGCCAATTTGCAGAGCATACGCACCGGTCCATGAGGAAAGAGTTCATACAAGAAATTTTTATAGGCCTCCTGGTCGTGAAAGTGTTCGCCGTGATACTTTCCCAAACTCAGTACGAGTTTGTGCATTGAAGGATGAACTTTCTTTTCCTGGTAGTATTCTCGGAAATACGCTATCAGACCCTGTGCAGTCTCGCTGAGTGGTTTATGTCCAGCTGATTCATGTTGCTTTATCAGCGCTTCAGCAACAGCTTCATTCCAGTCATTCAAATTAACAAGGTATCCTTCTTCATCGGTTTCAATAATCTTACCGCTTACTTCAATGCTCATTTTGTGGCTCCTTTGATTGCCTACCAGATTGCTTGGATCATGCATTCTTAAAGGCTGAATTCACAATCTGTATCCTAGGCGTGCTCCTAAGTGGGTTCATTTTCAGTATCTATCGATCGTACTGATTCCGCAGCAAAGTTAGTCGGGTTCTTCCAGTTCCTTCCAGTATTCTTCAGCAGCCGAAAGTTCTTCCTTCAGCATCTCGATGTATTCATCGAGATACTCCTTCTCTTCTTCAGGGTTGGGCCATAGGGTGGCATGGGATGGTGCCAAGGCCCCATGTGGTGACCGTAGGGCCCAAAAAGCCGCATATGCTGTCTTCTTCGAATTGGCATGGTTATCCTTCCTCTGAATATCGTGGATAACTCAATCCGCTATATAATATTTCACTCACTAAATAGTATAGGTGACGATTAGTTTTTTTGCGGTTCCCTTGCAGTAGGATGAAAAGCTTTTCAATTCGTATCAAGTGATTACTGTGGGTTAGGCTATGAATATTGAGATCATTGGTGCGGAATCGATGGGAGTGCGTAGCCTCTGCTGCCTTGTGAAGCTGCCGGGTCGATGCATTGTTATTGATCCAGGTGTGGCTTTGGGTTACATGCGGCACGGCCTGCGACCTCACCCTCTTCAAATAGCAGTGGGGAGAAGGATCCGCGAGAAGATTTTGCACGTACTGAATAATGCTACTGATGTGGTATTTAGCCATTTTCACGGTGACCATATACCTCTAGTCAACGCAAATCCCTATCAGTTATCTATCCGATCATTGCCATCTCATTTTTGCGAACTGTCTTGTTGGAGCAAGTCAGCTGATGGCCTGTCTGCCGACATGAATAAACGTTTTCAAGATCTTCAAGAGCTGATGGGCGCAAATCTTAAGATTGCAGAAGGCCTTTCAGAAGGCCCCTTATCATTTTCACAAGCAGTACCCCACGGGGCGTCAGGCAGCAAGATGGGCAACTTAATGATGACGCGTATCGAAATGGATAAACGGGTATTCGTCCACGCTTCTGACATCCAGCTACTGGACGAAACAACCGTGGAACAAATCATCGGCTGGCAGCCGAATATCGTACTTGCCGCCGGACCGCCTCTCTACCTCGGTCGGCTTACTAAAGACGAACGAGAACGTGCCTGGAACAACGCGGTATGTCTTGCACAAACCATCGACGTTGTGATTCTCGACCATCATTTGATGCGCAGCATGGAAGGCGTTACTTGGCTGGATGAGCTTTCAGCAGCAGTAGGCAAGAAAGTATATTGTGCGGCAGACTTCATGGCTCAGCCAAATGTGTTGCTTGAAGCAGAGAGGGTGCGACTATACGAAGAAATGCCTGTTCCGAGTGACTGGCATGACAATTACGTCAAGGGCTTGGTTGATCCCAGTGAATATCTTTATAACTACCACCGTGCTTTGCTTCCTCCTTTTAATTGAGAGATATGAATACAGCTCGATTGAGGAAAACTTCCATTGATTCGATGCAAGTTAAACGGGTTGTATCGGAATAGACCTGCATCATTCGGCACAGTAAATAAGAGCGGTTATACCAAAGCTTACTTCTTCTCTTTCTTTTCCTGCTTTTTTAGGAACAATTGGTGGTGATAGGAACCTTCTCTTAACATTTTGGTTCCGCACTTAGAACACCGTTCCTCCTGGCATGGGATACCTCTGGTGTGTAGGACTTTATCGCCGTATTTGGGGCAGACGCAGTAGCCTCCTGTACCCATATCATGCCTGCGCACTACTGCCATTTTATGTGCCTTCCTTCCATGAACTGAGGTATTGGTGCTGTTCGTCAGTCAGCTGATCGATGTTGATATTCATTGCTGCGAGTTTCAGCCGGGCTATTTCTTGATCCACTTCAGTTGGTACGTTGTGTACAGCATTTTCCAGTTCGCCTCGCTTATTCAGCAAATAAATAGCAGAAAGTACTTGATTGGCAAAGCTCATATCCATTACTGCTGAGGGGTGTCCTTCTGCGGCGGCGAGATTGACCAATCGGCCTTCGGCTAGCAGGCAAATGGTACGGCCATCGGCCAGTAAGTATTCCTCTACCGAAGTGCGCGGCCGTGACTTGCTAGTGCTAAGTGATTCCAAGGCAGGAATGTTGATTTCAACATTGAAGTGACCCGCGTTGGCAAGCACGCAACCGTCTTTCATCACCTCCATGTGCGCCTTATCAACAGCATGTTTATCACCGGTTACGGTGAGAATAAAATCGGACTGTTTGGCCGCTTCGATCAGCGGCATCACACGATAGCCATCCATCGTTGCTTCCAGCGCTCGTATGGGATCGACCTCGCTAACGATGACATGGGCGCCATGCCCTTTGGCACGCATGGCTACGCCGCGTCCACACCAGCCATAACCGACCACTGTAAAATTTTTTCCAGCCAAGAGGATGTTGGTCGCACGGATGATGCCGTCCAGAGCGCTTTGTCCAGTGCCATATCGATTGTCAAATAGGTGCTTTGTCATGGCATCGTTGACGGCGACAACAGGGAACTTTAACGCCTTGTCGCGCGCCATGGCGCGTAGCCGAATGACGCCGGTGGTGGTTTCTTCAGTGCCACCGATCATGTTCTCCAACAACTCGGTGCGGGACTTGTGCATCTCACTGACTAGGTCCGCACCATCATCCATGGTCAGGACAGGGTGATGATCAAGTGCGGCCTGAATGTGCTGGTAGTAAACTTCCGTTGATTCACCCCGGATGGCATAAACTGGAATCTGATACTTGGATACTAACGCCGCGGCTACATCATCTTGGGTGCTCAGTGGATTGCTGGCACATAGCACTACATCGGCACCAGCTGCCTTAAGAGCACGCGCCAGGTTAGCGGTCTCGGTGGTGATATGCAGACAGCCGCTCAAAACTACACCATCTAATGGACGTTCATTTGCTAGACGGTGCATCAGGCCACGAATTACAGGCATCTCTTTGAGTGCCCATTCAATTCGTAATTCACCTTGGGTGGCGAGCGAAAGATCTTTGATATCTGACACGCGGATGTCCCTCATTGTGACGTATTACTATTATGCCTCTTACTAAACTATAGCAATCAGCTAATTTGATGTCAGCGTAGTAGGATGATTGCCGCAATAGAGACTCTAGCATATTGGTGACTGATAAATGGCTGCTATGATGTGTGGCTTCAACTGGTCGACGCAACACTTTATCTTTTTAGCAAAAAGATGGAGTGTAGATTCAGCGGTTTTGAAAACTGCTGATTGCAAAATATCATCAACTGTCTGCTGTGTATCTGAAGTGGCAGCCATGAGCGGCCGTTCATGATGACTGACTTGTAAAGTTAACCCATAAGAGACATCGAAATAGCCGATCCCCCAAAAAATTATTGTTGGGTTTTGGTTGTTTATTTGATTGTTTTTTTAAATGCTCAACGTGAGCGATCAGTGTGTCAACTGTTTCCTTTAATAAATCGAGTTCATCGACTGACAAATCGTTTAACTGCTCAAGGTTATACTCTATCGTATCGATTATCTGTTTATGGGGGCGCTGCATAGGTCTCATAAAATAGGTAGTAACAGTTGCTACGATGGATCCGAAGAATAATACAGAGCCAAGAACTATCCATATACCACCAATAAACTGAGCAGCACTAGATATAGGTGTGTCAGCGATTCCTGCTGTGGAAAATGCGGCTATCCCCCAATACAACGCCTCTCCATATGATTTAATAGATGCTCCATCAATATTCCGTTCTGCTAGGTACATGCCAACAGAAAATATCAGCCACATAACGATTAATAGAAGTACCATATTTATAAATGGCGTGTGAGCAGCGATATCCTTAACGAATCTCTTAAATCGCGTGTGTGGTTTTGTTTTTGTCATTATTTGTACCAACTGATAAGAAATAAAATGAGCTAATGGTGGATAGCAGGATTATCAAACGATAGAGTTAATCCCGCTATACTTCATAGCATCACTAGCTTAAATAATGCTAGGTATTCCTCGGTAATTACTGTAGTACGCGCTGGAAGGAGACAGCTATGGGCACCCGATCCGATCTTCAGCAGACCATTATAGACATGGTGGACGACACACGCGGCATTCTTGCCATAGATGAAAGCATGCCAACGATGGCTAAACGTTTTTCACCTATTGGTGTTGAATCGACAGAAGCCAACCGAAGAGCTTATCGTTCCTTGCTGCTCGCTACTCCTGGACTGGGTGAGTTCATCAGTGGCGCTATCCTGTTTGAAGAGACGCTGACACAACAGGATGGCACGGGTCAGGTGTTACCTGATGTTGCCTGGTCTCAACGAATTGTACCTGGCATCAAGGTCGATAAGGGCAAAGGCCCGCTGGCTCTTTCGCCGGGTGACCTGATCACCTATGGACTGGACGGATTGGCGGAGAGGCTCAAACAATACAAAGGGCAGGGTGCACGTTTCGCTAAATGGCGAGAGGTCTATTCCATCGAAAGGCATGTACCCACGCAACATGGTATTGAAGCCAACGCAGAGATGCTGGCCCGTTATGCAGCGACCTGTCAGGCAGAGGGTATCGTACCCATCGTCGAGCCGGAGGTGCTCATGGATGGCAAGCACGATATTGAACGCCATGCGGAAGTCACCGAGGCCGTGCTGCACGCCGTGTTCCATGCATTACATCGGCATCATGTGTCACTGGAACTGATGTTGCTCAAACCCAACATGGTATTACCCGGAAAAGACAATCGCCGAGCCGAGCCGGATGAAGTCGCCGATGCGACGCTTAAAGTTCTGAGTCGCACCGTGCCGGTCGCAGTACCCAGCATCAATTTCCTCTCAGGCGGCCAGAGCCCGGAAGAGGCCACCATTAATCTCAATGCTATTAACTGCCAACGTGGTCATGCCCCTTGGCAATTGAGCATTTCCTATGGCCGCGCTCTTCAACAACCTGCATTACATGCATGGGCCGGGCGGGTGGAGAATGCCGAAGCGGCGCAACAGGCACTGCTCAAACGTGCACGCCTCAATAGTCTGGCCCGGCAAGGCGAATATGATCCCAGCATGGAACGGAATTAACCCAACAATCAGATACAGTGCGCATACTTAATGATGGAGGCAGCAATGAAAAAATATCAACATATCTTATGCCCAATAGATTTCTCTCAAAATTGCAAACTTGCGGCACAGCGTGCGTCGGAGTTGGCTCGGCATTATGACGCCGGGCTTACCCTGCTACACGTGGTGGAGTATTTCCCAGAACAGAGGTCCAATGAGTGGATTGAACCGGAGGGTTCAGACCCCAAAGCCTTTCAGGAAGAAAAGGCACGCGGCTTGCTGGCAGATCTCGTCGATCAGCTGGGGTGTAAAGAATTGCATCAAGAAGTGCGTTTTACTACACATTCCGCAAAACACGAGATTACTCGTTTTGCCGAAGAGAAGAACGTTGACCTGATCGTGGTGGCTAGCCATGGCCGTCATGGCATCAACGTCTTGTTGGGATCGACGGCGAGTGGCCTTGTTCACAGTGCGCCCTGTGATATTTTAGTGGTACGTGCGTCCAGTTAATCATCTTTTTAATTCAGGACTGGTATTCAAGTAATGGTATTTAAGGGCGGCACCATTTTCCCAATAGTTTCTGCGAATGATTGTCAAAGAGTCTGAGAAATTAGGTCTTGCTGAATTGATCGCCATCGGTGTTGGCGGCATGATCGGCGGCGGTATCTTTTCGGTACTGGGACTGGCCGTTAGCATCAGCGGCCATGCGGCGCCCTTGGCCTTCGCCATTGGTGCGTTAATTGCTCTGTCTGCCGGATATTCTTATGTAAGACTGGCGCTGGCTTACCGAGGCGATGGCTCTAGCTATACCTATCTACGCCATGCTTTCCCTGCGCACCCATGGGTGGCCGGAATCACTGGTTGGGCAGTCATTGTCGGTTACATCGGTACCCTGGCGTTGTACGCCTTTACCTTCGGCGCCTATGGCGCCCACTTGATTGGTGATGACGGCTCGGCCACCGAACGCATGGTGCTTTCCGCCGGTGCGCTGTTATTTTTTATGGTCATTAACCTCAAGGGTGTGCGTGAAACCGGCGCGACTCAGGATCTGGTGGTCTACGGCAAGATTATCATCCTCGCTCTGTTCGGCATTGTTGGGCTGATGAGCGTGAAGAGTGAGTACCTGTTGCCGGTGTTTGATAAAGGTGTGTCCGGTGTATTTATGGCCGCGGCGCTGATTTTCGTGGCCTATGAGGGCTTTCAGTTGATTACCAATGCCATGGATGAAAGCCGTGATCCCGAACGCAATATCCCCCGAGGCATTTATGCCTCGATTCTGATTGCCTCAACGATCTATATCACACTGGCTCTGGTGGCAGTGGGCAATCTGACACCCGCCGAAATAACCGCCGCCGAGGAATACGCCCTGGCCAGTGTGGCTCAGCCGATCATGGGTAATGTGGGCATTGTGCTAGTGGACCTGGCGGCGCTACTCGCCACCTCCTCTGCGATTAACGGCACGTTGTTCGGTGCCTCTCGCCTCATGGCAGTCATTGCCAAGCAAAGTATGATGCCCGCGGCATTGACTCGGCGCAGTGAAAGCGGCATCCCCTGGGTGGGCGTGCTAACGCTAACGGTTTTTGGCGTGCTCTTTACCGTGGCCGGTAGTTTAGATGCGATAGCTGCCTTTTCTAGCATGACCTTTCTGCTGGTTTCGTTCGGTGTCTCGATTGCCAACCTACGTCTTCGCCAACGTACCGGTTGTACTTGCTGGATCGTCATCAGTGGCATGGTTCTGATGATGAGCACGATGGTAATGCTCTGTGCTTATCTCTGGTTGCACAATCGCGCCACGCTCTATTTGATCCTCGGCCTGTATCTCCTTGTCTTCACTGCCGAACGGCTATTTAACCGTTTTCGCACAGGCGAGAGAATGAGTTGATAAACCTGGAACTGGCGATATAAATCTATGTTGAAACGCCTACGACGCGCCTGGTTGCAACATGTTATGTTTCGGTCGCGCATTCCTTATTCACTATGGAATGAAAGCCTGATGTCTGCTCCGGTTTTGTCGTGCCTTAGCCAGCGAGAGCAGCATCGTCTGCGAAAATTGACCAGTCTGTTCCTGCATGAAAAAGTCATTACTGGCGCAGGAGGCCTGGTGGTCGATTCATCGATGCGTATTTATATTGCCGCGCAGGCCTGTTTGCTTATCCTGAATCTCGACCTCGATTACTTCCAGGGCTGGAGCGAGGTTATTGTCTATCCGGACAGCTTCGTCATTCAAAGGGAAGAATATGATGACAGCGGCGTCGTTCATGAAACCCGAAGGGCTCTCGCCGGAGAAGCCTGGGGCCGTGGGCCGGTGATTTTGTCCTGGTCCGATGCCAAACCAGAAGCCCGTCCGCATGACTCGACGTCTAATCTCATTCTCCACGAGTTTGCCCACAAGCTCGACATGCTTAATGGCGCCGCCAATGGCATGCCGCCTTTGCACAACAACATGCTGCGTGAACGTTGGACGGTATCTTTGTCACAGGCCTACGAAAAACTCTTTCAACAACTTGAACGCCATCACCACACTGCCATTGATCCCTATGCGGCGGAGAATCCGGCGGAATTTTTTGCGGTGTTAACGGAAATGTTTTTCGAACAACCGGCTCTGCTACATAGACTGTATCCCGAAGTCTATGAGCAGTTGAGCACATTCTATCGACAGGACCCGTTGCAGCGTGTCTTCAACCACTAGCACGCAACTACTTTGCATTCAGAAAATCAATCACACCAAATCATAACTTTGATGCAATGCCGGCATCTCCACTTTGGTGTTTTTCAGTTTTTTTGCGAAGGCCTGCATGCTTTCTTCTTCGCCATGCACAAGGAAAGTTGTCTTTGGATTGCCTGTATGTTGGTGCCAGGCCAACAGTTCGGCCTGATCGGCATGCGCTGAAAAACCACCAATGGTATGAATATTCGCACGCACCGAGATCTCTTCACCGTAGATACGTACCTGTGTGGCTCCGTCGATGATGCTTCGGGCCAATGTGCCCCGTGCCGCGAAACCGACAAAAACGATACTGTTTCGTTTGCTCCACAAATTATGTTTCAGGTGGTGACGAACTCGCCCGCCAGTGCACATACCCGAACCGGCCATAATGACAGCGCCGCCCTCGATCTGATTGATTGCCATGGACTCAGCCGTCTCGCGCGTGAAATGCAGCCCGGGCAGATTAAAAGGGTCACCATTGTCATGGGACACCTTAAGTGTTTTCGCATCGAAACATTCCGGGTGCCGTTCAAATATTTGCGTGGCAGAAATCGCCATGGGTGAATCCAGAAACACATTAGTGAAGTGTTCAATATGTTGGTTTGCGACCCCCTCACGCAGGTAATAAAGAATTTCCTGGGCACGCTCTAATGCAAAGGTAGGAATAATGACGTTACCACCGCGTCCTATAGTTTCGTTAATGACATCGTAAAACTCATCGATGGACGGTTGCAGCTGCTTGTGCAGGCGATCACCATAAGTCGTCTCCATCACCACGGTATCTACCTCAGGTGGAGTGGCCGGATCACGCAGTATCGCGCGTCCGCTGTAACCAAGATCACCAGAGAATAACAGGCGATGTTGATGTCCATTTTCTGCGAGCTCCAAAAAAATGCTGGCAGAACCGAGGATATGTCCAGCGTCCAGGAACATGGCACGAATGCCTGGGGCAATGTCTAAGGCTTGACGGTAACTGGCCCTGCGGCCGAAACGTTCCAGGCTGTTTAATGCATCCAACGTAGTGTAAAGCGGTTCAAAATTCGTATCGTGGTTACCACGCCGTTTACGTTTACGTTTACGTAGTTGGTAACGTGTCTCTTCTTCCTGCAAGCCAGCGGAATCCAACATAATCAAACGCGCCAGTTCCACCGTTGCTGCGGTGGTGATCACTTCCCCGGTAAATCCACGCTTCGTCAACAGTGGTATGCGCCCGCAGTGGTCGAGATGGGCGTGGGTTAATAATAGAAAATCGATGGACGCCGGATCAAAACCGAAAGGCTCAGCATTCTCCTCGACAATCTCCCGACCGCCTTGATACATCCCGCAGTCAATCAGAATGCGCTTGCCTGCGCACTCAAGCAAATGACAGGAACCGGTAACACCTTGATCTGCGCCGTGGAATGAAATTTTCATAAATGATCCTTTGTTGTTGTGGAATCGACTTTCCACACATGAACACAAAAAGGCTCTGCCGTATTTGTTTTTCCGCGCTGCCTGTACATTGGCATGATTACGTTTTCACGGCTCTGCCCTAGTGTACACTGGCTGACATTAGCAGGTAAAAATGATCATAAGGAAGAGGCTTCAAGTGAGCGATGGATCATTAAAGGACCCAGTCCCTGTGGCAGGAACTGCAAGCAAACCCATGAATGTCACTGCTGCAGTAGCGTTGGGAATTGGTTCCATGGTCGGAGCAGGCATATTCGCTCTAATGGGAGTGGCCGGCTCGATTGCAGGTAGCGCTGTTTACCTCTCGTTTATTATCGCCGGTCTTGTCGCGCTTTTAAGTGGTTATTCCATGGCAAAGTTGGGCGCACGCTATCCTTCCGCGGGAGGTCTTGTCGAATATCTCGCGCAAGGGTTTGGTGTCGGACTGTTTTCCGGAGCGCTGAGCATTCTGCTTTACCTGTCAGCTCTTATTGCGCTGGCGTTGGTGGCCAAAACATTTGGTAGCTATGCGGTAGCCTTGTTACCGGTGCAACGAAGCACCTTGTGGGTCAACGGGATGGGCGATTTCATTATCATTACCCTAGTCTTGATCAATCTTGAGGGTGCAAAAAGCGTTGCCTTATCAGAGAAAATTATTGTAGGCCTCAAACTGCTTGTGCTGGCAGGTTTTTCTATTGCTGGACTGATTTATGCGCGACCTGAATTGTTATCGCCCGCTCAATATCCGGAAACGAAAATGATTCTTTACAGTCTGGCTATTACCTTCTTTGCATTTGAAGGTTTTCGAGTTATTACTAATACGGCTGAAGATATGCCGCAACCTGAGAAGACCTTGCCGCGCGCCATGTATATCTCTATTGGTCTTGTTATGGTTTTGTATGTCGCTGTTGCGTTGGCAGTATTCGGTAATTTGGGAATTCAGGAAGTTATTACAGCCAAAGACTACGCGTTGGCAGAAGCGGCAAAACCTGTTTTTGGTGCAGCTGGTTTCACTATCGTTGCGATAGCAGCTTTAATCTCAACAGCTTCGGCCATCAATGCGAACTTGTATGCAGTTACAAATGTAACGTACCAACTTGCGAAAGAAGGAGAGCTGCCAGAAGCCTTTGGCGAACCGATCGCGCATTCGCGGGAAGGCTTACTTATTTCGGCGGCTCTGATTATTGTGCTGACCAGTTTTCTTGATTTATCCGAGGTTGCAGCAGTGGGATCGATCACTATTTTGATGGTCCATTTGGTGGTGCATCTCGGTCACCTGAAATTGCGACACGAAACAGGTGCTTCTTTGATCCTTATTCTGTTAGCGATACTGACGATTGTTTTGACGATCGGTTTTGCGCTGGTTTATGCAATCAAGAATTCCCCCAATATTGTTTGGCTGGTTGCAGCAACCGTGTTCGTTGCGTTTGTTTCCGAGTTCCTTCTTTTTAAGGTTACTCGACGAAGGGTTCAGCCGCGGGTATTTTGACAAACACAAATCAAAGCGCAACAAATAAATCTTCGGGGCGGCAAAAGGCACAACAGATGTTAGTCTGAACTAATAACAAGGTGCCTACTATAAGTGGGCGTACTAAAGGAGTAAGCACATGCAAGTCTATAAAAAGATTATGGCGGCCATCGATTTCAGTGATCACACTGATGCGGTACTTCAGCGCGCTCAACTTTTGGCTAAGCACGAAGGCGCTGCCTTGTTAGTGTTGCATGTTGTCGATTACTACTGGCCTACCGATACAGACTATGTGTTGCCGCCGGTGGACGAGGTGGAGGAGAAGCTCATCGAAGAGGCACGCTCGCGCCTAGATACCCTCTTGAAAGACACTGGGCTAGCACATGCCAAGGCGATTATCGTAACTGGACGTCCCAAACAAGAGATCCTGAATGTTGCAGAGCAAGAGCAGTCTGACCTGATCGTAGTCGGGGCGCATGGCCATCATGGTATCGCCGGTCTGCTGGGTTCCACAGCGGACCGGGTCTTGCACCGGTCGTGTTGCGATGTGCTAACGGTACGTTAAGCCGAGCTTGGCTGTATTTCCTGTCGCGTAATTATTCGACGAAAAAATTATAGGAAGCCCGAAGTTGATAACGATTGAAAAATAGGGGCTTGGTTATGAAAAAATTTGGCTAAACGACTTGGTTCAAATTTCAAGAGACTAATGGACGTATTTTAAATCTTGGCCTGCTTGGGTATTAACGAGCGCAGTATCAAAGGCGTAATAATAGATGTTGCTGCAAACACCAGTACCATGATGGTAAAAATCTCTTCAGATAGAATGTCTTCACCAAGCTCGCGACACTGATAAATAATAACAAGGGCTATTTCCGCACGCGGCACCATGCTGATTCCTAGGAACACGGCATCGGCCTTTGAGAGTAATTTAAATGCAGGACCAGCAACCCCAATAATCTTTCCCATGAACGCAACGACAAGAAATAAAATGCCTAATCCTAATGATTTTGAGACAATTGCAGGATCTACCTGCATGCCAATATAGATAAAAAAGAAGGGACTAAAAAGCTTATCGAAAATGGTAAACTCTTTATTAGTGCGCACCGCTTGCGGGTCGCGACTGAAGGCAAGGCCGGCGAACAGTGCGCCAATGGCAAGAGAAAGGCCAAAGTAGACAGCTAGCGCGGCTATGGTAAGACCTGCCCCCAGAATTCTAGCAGCCATCGCAGCAGTGGAACCTTTAATATCACGACTAGATCGGGTGAAATTGGCTTCCAGGTAATGGGCAAACAGGTAACATCCCGTAATAAATAGGGCTAGCTTTAAAAGCACCATCAGTGTCGTTGTTCCAACCAGCATTAAAATCTCACTGTCACCACCCTGTAAGACTGGAATGATGGCCAGCAAGATAACGAGCAATAAAATGCCTGATAGGTTGTCTAAATCGGAGACATCCACCAACAACCGCCCTTTAGAGGTATTTAGCATGTGTAGTTCGTCCCACAGGGCTTTCGACACCGCAACACTAGTAGCACTGAATGCCGTAGCGATAACGAGCGAAGTCTCAAGAGGCAGTGAAAGTGCGTAATGGGATACTACGAATCCAAGGGCAAGATTGGCCAGGACATCGCCTAACCAGATAAGACTTGCATCTGGTAGCTTTGCTAACAATGCCCGAGTGTGGCTTTTCAGGCCTACACGAAAAAGTAGTGCAACCACACCTAGCTGGGCCAGCGCAGAAAAAATGAAATCAAAATTCGTTGATTTGAAAGACCATTGCTGATTGAGTGCGCTAATAAGAAAGCCGAGACCGATATAGCCCACTAATGCCGGAATGCCGATACGATCCAGAATGCTCTTAACGAGTGGGCTCAGAATCAGCAGGCAGCCCAGTGTGATTAATAACGGATACTCTGATTCCATCACCACCGTCTCCAAGATATTTTACTTATTTCATATTATAGGCTGTTGAGAACAACGCTAATCGCCAACCGAGTATCATTTGTTTCAATCTACATCAGGCTTTCGGCACTGAGCAAAATGACTTCGATCTCTTCGATAATCTCTTCCTGACGCAGGGCGTTGCATTGGCTGGATAATTCATTTTCCTTGTCGTCCAGGTGTTGCACGGCACCGTCCAGATGCTGTACGCGGCGATGATTCTCTTCCATCAATGAAGTGTAGAGAATCTCGTGCAGGACGGCGAACAGATAATGGTCCGTCAGTTCCAAAAGAAAATCTGCGGGTGCGATATTTAGAATGGGAGCATGGGAGTAGTCGGATTTTTTATCGAGATAACGCTGAAAGGGGGACAGCAGTTTTTGCATGAGCACCTGCTGCTCATCGCCGCCCGGTTGGTTCGGTTGTCCGCCGCCGTGGTAAAGCACGAACAGGGATAATGTCGGGTAGGTAGTTTGCAGGGTGAGCAGGGTTTGGGTGATGCGGGCCAGCACCGCCTCAATTTCTTCTACCACGTTGGCGCCATCGATGTGGGCGATCACCCGTGAATCCGTTTCCATTGTGGTGTGTAACTTATGGCCGATGGCCACCAGCATGGGTTGGGCGTGGTTGCTTTCGGCAACGCAGGATTCCATAGCGGGAAGTAGTGATTCATTGAAGTTGCCACAAAAGCCACGTTCCGAGCCAACCAGAAGATAGACGGCAATTTCTCCCTCGTCAGCGGGGAGGGTCTCCGGAAAAAAACTGACAAAGTCCGCCGCCATGGCCTCGATGCTGGCGACCATTGCCTGTTGACTATCGAGAAAACGGGCAAGTTTGCGCGTCTCGATGTAGGCCAGGGTCTTCATGGAATTCATGATGCCGCGGATCTCACCGAGATTGTGCCGATGTTCTTCCAATGTGCGACGGCGCGTCAAATGGACTCCTTTTTTACGGTGGTTAAACGCGAAGGGGCGTTTAACCACAGTGCAACCGCGTCCACCCATTGTTGACGTGGACTGTCGAGGCTCAATGCGCTGCGTTTGACCTGTGTTTCCAAAGTATTTAGCCGAGCGGGAATCTGTTCGAGTTCGTCTTCTTGTAACTGTCCGTCATTGAAGGCCACCAGCCAGGCCATCTGAAAGGTGATGGACTGCGGCATGAGCCGCTCCTGTTTGAGAATTTCCCGCAACAGGCGACCCTTCTGGATGGCCGCCTCCATGGAGGCCTCGAGCTTGGCGCCAAAGCGGGTGAACACTTCAAGCTCCAGGAATTGCAGATAATCCAGTTTCATTCTTCCGGCTTCTTCCTTGATGCGCGGGTGTTGTGCCTGACCGCCGATGCGCGAGACCGAGCGGGCGATGTTAACCGCAGGCCGGAATCCGCCGACGAACAGGCTGCGGTCCAGATAAATCTGACCATCGGTGATGGAGATCAGGTTGGTGGGGATGTAGGCGGCAATCTCGCCGAGCTTGGTCTCCACGATGGGCAGGGCCGTCATGCTGCCACCGCCGTGGCCCGCATTCAGGCAAGTAGCCCGTTCCAGCAGACGGGCGTGAACTGAAAAGATATCGCCCGGATAGGCCTCTCGCCCTGGGGGCCGGCGCAGTAATAAGGAGAGTTCCCGATAGGTTTTGGCGTGGGTGGACAGATCGTCGTAAACCACCAGGGTGTCTTGCCCCTGCTGCATCCAGTGTTCGGCCAAGGTGCAGCCGGCAAAGGGTGCCAGATGTTGAAGCCCCGGCAAGGCACTGGCCTCGGCCACCACCACGGTGGTGAATTCCAGGGCGCCGTGTTCCCGCAGGGTATCAATGGTGTTGATGACGGTGGAGCGCTTTTGGCCGATGAGCACATACACGCAGCGCACCTCTTTACCGGCCTGGTTAATGACGGTATCCAGCGCCACCGAGCTGCGCCCCAGGCCCTCATCACCGATGAGCAACTGGCGCTGACCCTTGCCGATGGGGATCAGGGTGTCGATTACCTTGATCCCGGTGTAAAGCGGGTAATGAACAAAGTCCCGCGCGGTGATGGGGGGTGAGCTACGCTCCAGGGTTTGCCATCCACTATGACGGATGGGGGCACCACCATCGAGGGGATTGCCGAGCGGGTCGATCACCCGTCCCACCATTCCATCGCCCACCGGAATACTCAAAATATGGCCACTGCGCTGCACAGAGGTGCCGGATGTGAGGGACTCCGTTTCGCGTAACAGCACGGCGCCGATCCTGTCCTCGGTAAGATCAAACACCATGGCCTGGCTGCCGTCTTCGAAGTTGAGGATATCGTCCATGGCGGCGGAGGGCAGGCCACTAATCCATGTTATGCCGTCGCCGACGGAGACCACATGGCCGCGTTCAGCGAGGCGCAGGCCCGGCTGATAGGTTTCAAGCCAGGTCGCCTGTTTCTCCAGCAGGCCGGGTTGGAATGATTCCGCTTTCATGATTTAACAGCCATAGTTAGCTCTCATGCGACAGCTCCGCGAAACCCTTCAGTTCATCACGAACATTAATGCCCAACACCCATGCGCCGATGCTGATGTGCAGGCCAGCCAGCAGTGCGTCGTCCTGTTCGTAGCGGAAGGGCAGGCTCAGTTGAGTGATGTCCTTGAGTGCCTGTTCCAGTGTTTGGCGCTGGGATTCTGTCAGGGGATAGGCGCTGGCAATGTAGATTTCGCTGGGCGTCTCTCCCAGGCTGGCGCGCAACAGGGTGAGTCGTTCCGAAGACAAGCGGCCAAGGTCATCAATCAATAGTATCAACAAGCGCTCTTCCAGCTCCGGTCCCACCGCTGATGTCAGTAGCCGGGTGGCAAACTGTGCGCCCTGCGTCAGGGCGGTTTCTTCGGCCTTGTTGATGGACAGTTGCAGGCGGCGCTGTTCGCTCACGCCAGCCTTTTCCCGTTCCTGATCCAGGGACTTGCGCAGCTCCTGCAGGAGGCGCGTGCGTTCCGTATCCATGTCCGTTTGCAGTGAATCACGGGCCTGCTGCTTTTCTTGCTCCCAGTCTTGCAGGCGGTGTTCGTATTGATCCTGTAGGGCCTTGGCGTTCGCGTGCAGCGCTTGCGCCTCGGCCAGGGTCTGCTCGATACCCGCGCGGCGGCGCGCGATAACATCCAGCACGGGCTTATAGAGGAAGCGTTTCAGAATCCACACCAAGATCAAAAAATTGATGATCTCCAGCACGAAGGTGGACCAGTTTAGTTCCACGTTGTCACTCCGCAGTTTCCGTTCGAATCGCTCACCGTCATTTCACCAGGTATTCCAGTAACGGATTGCGGAACAGCACGATGAGCACGATAACCAGTACATAAATGGCCAGCGATTCGATCATCGCCAGACCGATGAACAAGGTGCGGGTGATGGCGCGTTCCGCCTCTGGCTGCCGGGCAAGGGCATCCATGGCACTGCTGATGGCGCGGCCCATGGCATAGGCCGGCAGCAGCACACCGATGGCGATAGCCAAGAGGGCGCCCACCGTGGAAGCCAAGGTAAAATCGCTCAGATCAGGCATGACTTACTCCTCTGTTTTAATATTAGTTTGTTGTTTTTGATGCGAACGTTGTCGCAGCTGTTGTGACTGTAATCCGCCGGCCACGTAGATCAGGGCCAGAGTGCCGAAGATATAGGCCTGCACCAGGGCCTCGATGATGTGCAGCATGAGGATGGGCACCGGTGCCAGAAAACCGGCCACCATGAGGATCAACAACGCCGCCATTTCCAGACTCATCATGTTGCCAAACAGGCGTACTGCCAGGGCGATGGTGCGGGTGACCTCACTGATGAGATGAAAGGGTAGCAGGATGGGACTGGGTGTCAGGTAGTGGTGCAAATAGGATTTGAGCCCCTGACTGCGAATGCCGAACCAGTGCACCGACAGAAAAACCAGGATGGCTAGGGCCGCGGTGGCCGACAGGTCGCGGGTGGGCGAATGCAGCCCTGGGATCAGTCCACTTAGGTTGGCGATCACCAAAAATACCCACAGACTGCCAATAAAGGGCAGGAGCAGTTGGGTTTGCTCTGGCGCCACGGCGCTAATGGCGTCTTCGATGCTGCTGACGATACCTTCGATCGCCGTCTGCCAGAGGCCGGGTTCCAGGCTCAAGCGTAGGCTGGCCAACCAGGCAAAAAGGCCGGTGATGGCCATGATGCCCCAGGTGGTGACCACCGTATTGGTGATGGACACAGGACCCAACTGCAGCAATGTACCTATGCCGAAACCGCCAGTTTCCATCAGTTCTCCCTCACAAACAGATACACATTACCCGCGCCCACAACGATGCCGAGCACGATCAGACTCAGGGTCCAGCGCATGGAGTAGCCCTCCATCAGTCCGTCCAGCCAATGGCCAAGATAGGCACCACCCACCACGGGTAAGATAAACAGCAGACCAAGACTGCCGGTATAAACCGTCTGCGACAGCAGGGTAGGATGATCCTTTTCGGCCTGCTGCATTCGCCGGGCCTGGCGTTCCACCTGTTTTCTGAGTTCATCCTGTTTTGATGCGTGTTGTGACATGTTTATGATCCGCTGCGATCCAGTTCCCACAGGCGTCTGAGTACCTGTTCCTCCATGCGGTGCAGGCTGTCCTTCATGGACTTCAGATTCTCTTCCTCGGTTAAAAGCTGTTCTTGTAAGGCGGTGCTGATGCGTTGGTAGTCGCTGTCAATTAAAAAGCGCCGCGTATTAATGGTTAGCTCGTTATTTAAAAAGTAAAGCAGTGCGCCTGGCATGGCTAGGTATTGCCAGGGCTCGTCGGCAATGCGAAACCTGGCCAGACCAAATACTGGAGCGGCCATGAGGCGGGCATGGTGAGCGCAGATCCCGAAACTGCCCGAGGCATCTTCCGCAACAAACGCGCTGACCTGTGCAAAATGCTCGCTGTGAGTGTTGTCTCGGAGATGAAGGTCGAAAGTATTCATGGTACTGACTCTGCCGTGCTTCTTCCCTCTGTCCTTTCTGCTGTCTTTTCTGTAGCCCTTTCTGTCGACATCGTCCCGCGCATGTAGCACTGGTCTTCCGGCACGTCGTCATAACGACCCAGTAAAAAGGCTTCACAATCCGACAGGGTCTCGCTCAAGGGTACCGATACGCCCGGGATGCCCGAGTGGGACGCCGTCGACCAGAAGGGTTGGGTCAGATAGCGTTCCAGTTTGCGTGCGCGCATGACGATGCGCCGATCCTTGGGCGACAGCTCTTCCAGGCCTAACATGGAGATGATGTCGCCTAACTCATGGTAGCGGGCCAGATGTTCACGCACGCCCTCTGCCACGGCGTAATGGCGATCCCCCAGGATGTGACGATCCATTAATTTTCCATCATAAGGTTTAAACCACCGGCTTTAGCCGGTCAGCTTTAGCTGCGATACTATACTGCAGCAGCTGGAGAGAAGCATGGACTATAGATACGGCAGTCACACGGTATACCAAATA